>VSSQ01000092.1_pt1 | contig 125586 bp, 124 predicted proteins | sample 4763081 | NCBI WGS metagenome assembly VSSQ01 (sample SAMN12137344, study PRJNA551015) | bioreactor metagenome | isolation source: SDC9 anaerobic chlorinated ethene degrading culture | place: USA: Knoxville, Tennesee | collected 2015-01-01 | reverse complement strand
TCCTCTTGAACCAGAACTTGTTTGTTCTGTCCAAGTTACTCCAGAGTCGGTGGAGGTGTAGATGTAATCATCATATGCTACTGCTGCCAACTTTGTTCCGTCAGCGGATGAGGTGATGGAAGACCATCCTCTTGAACCAGAACTTGTTTGTTCTGTCCAAGTTACTCCAGAGTCGGTGGAGCTGTAAATATAACCATCATATACCGCTGCCGCTAATTTTGTTCCATCAGAAGAAGAGGTGATGGAAGACCAGTCTCTTGAACCAGAACTTGTTTGCTGTCTGAATTCTTTATATTCAAAAAAAATAGTTTGAACATCTGAATAACTTCTACCTTCTTCATTCTCAGCATAAAATCTATAATGCAAGAAAGAGTTAGGGGTTACATTATCAACAGTAAAAGCAATATCTCCTAAACTATAAGATCCTTCTTCTTCTATTCTTTCGGCATTAGCAAAATCACAAGGTGTATTAGATGCTCCTGTAATACAGTATTCTACTCCATGTATAGTGTGCGAAGTGTTCACATAGCCATTAAACACTAAAGAAGTTCTATTTGTTATAGATGTAGGATTAGAAACAACTGTTGGTAAAGGAATAGGACCGTAGGTGTAGATGTAATCATAATATGCTACTGCTGCCAACTTTGTACCGTCAGCAGAAGAGGTGATGGATTTCCACATCCCTCTTTGTCCAGCACTTGTTTGTTCTGTCCAAGTTACTCCAGAAGTGGTGGAGGTGTAGATGTAACCATCATATCTTACTACTGCTGAAAGTTTTGTTCCGTCAGCAGAAGAGGTGATGGATTCCCAAGGTCTTTGTCCAGAACCAGTTTGTTCTGTCCAAGTTACTCCAGAAGTGGTGGAGGTGTAGATGTAACCATAATATGGTGCTGCCGCAAGTTTTGTTCCGTCAGCGGAAGAGGTGATGGATTTCCAAGGTCTTTGTCCAGAACCAGTTTGTTCTGTCCAAGTAGCCCCAGAGTCAGTGGAGGTGTAGATATAGCCACTAGCTCCTACTGCTGCTAATTTACTACCGTCAGCAGATGAGGTGATGGATTCCCAAGGTCTTTGTCCAGAACCAGTTTGTTCTGTCCAAGTTACTCCAGAGTCGGTGGAGGTGTAAATATAACCATCATATACCGCTGCCGCTAATTTTGTTCCGTCAGTAGAAGAAGTGATGGATTTCCAAGGTCTTTGTCCAGAACCAGTTTGTTCTGTCCAAGTTACTCCAGAGTCGGTGGAGCTGTAAATATAACCATCATATACCGCTGCCGCTAATTTTGTTCCATCAGAAGAAGAGGTGATGGAAGACCATCCTCTTGAACCAGAACTTGTTTGTTCTGTCCAAGTTACTCCAGAGTCGGTGGAGGTATAGATGTAACCATCATTTAAAACTGCAGCCAATTTCGTGCCGTCAAAGGATGAGGTGATGGAAGTCCATCTCCTTTCTCCAGATGCTACTTCTGCTACCCACCCATAAGTACTGGTAGCTGTACTTGTTGCCCCTTCCGCAAAAGTAAAAGAAAAAGAAGATAATATTATTGCGAAAGCAAAGAAAGTAAATAATAGTTTTTTCATAAAATTTTTATAATGTTTTATAATTTATTTTTATTTTTAATTGGATATTTTATACAAAGAAAAGATGCCTAGAGCAAAAAGCTCTAAGCACCCTTACTTATATACTTATATTATAAACGACATTTTATAAAAGACAATATTTTGTAAAGGACAAGATGTGGATAACTTTGTCGTTTATCGTTTATTATGGAAGAACATTTGGGGTTGTAGAGTTAAGCTTAAATCCTAGCATCTGTTCAGTTATTTGATAATAAATCTGTTTATCTAAAGTGGGGGTGTTTGTGGTAGTGGTGCTGTAGTAAGGATTTGTGGTCTGAGGGACATAATAATAAGGACTTTGATTGCTAGAAGTATTTGTGGAATTAGGAATTTGAGTGTTGGTATTATCTGGATATTGAGTTTGTGGAGAATAAGTCGGGTTTGGTTGTTGAGTATTTGGATATTGTGGATTGTAATTAGTAATAAGTCTAACATTATTAACTATTTCATTTTGTTCACAAGTCTCTCTAGCTACAGCTTTTCTGGTATTTGAATCAAAAAAGCCTGTAGGATAAAGGTTTCTCAGGGTTTGATACTTAATTAAGGAAGCTTGAGTGATTGGACCAAAATATCCAGTTGGAGCATGATACATAATTCCATTTTCAAAAAGGAAGTGTTGAAGTTTTTGTACATTTCCATAAAGCGCGTAATCTCTAGAGCCAAAACTTAAATCATATTGTGCATCAATACATGAAACACTATCAGCTATAGGAGAAAACTTTTGTTCTACTTGCGCGTCTACATTATAAAAACCAAAACCTATAAAGGACATTATTAAAAATGAAAAAACTAGAATTTTTTTAGTATTTCTATACATATATATATTATAAAGGACATTTTATAAAAGACAATATTTATAAAGGACAAAAGTGGGGAAAACTAAAATGAGTATAAAAAATTTATAAAGGACATTATATAAGGGACAAGTAACTGAAAAATATTCACAGCAACTATAATTATAATTATCATCATTAAAGGGTTGGAAAATAAAGCTTTTATTCTATAGCTTGTATTTTTAAAAGAATTTGTTTTGCCCATATACCTCACTTCATATTCTTTCTTTTTCGAAAAACTATTTTTAATTTTTAACCAAAAATCTTTTGCTAAAGAAAAAAGTTCTGTAAAAACTGAAAAACCATCTGCTGGTGGAAATGGTAATAAATTAAATAATCCTAAAAATAAATTTACTGAAGTAATGGTTTGAAGTATTAAAAATACTGACTCTGTTCCTAAACCAAAAAATCTTAATATATAAAAAACAACTACAGCTAAAAGAGCTATTGTGAAATTAGTTAAAATCCCAGCTGCTGAAATTTCTAATTCTGCATATTTTTTACCTTGTATATTGTTTGGATTATAGGGAACAGGTTTTGCCCAACCAAAAGGAAATTTCAATACTAAATATGAAAAAATAGGAACTACAATAGAGCCTATCGCATCAATATGAGAGATGGGGTTCAAAGTTAATCGCCCCGCATTGTAAGCTGTCGCATCCCCATTTCTATAGGCTGCATAACCATGCGCTATTTCATGTAAAATGATAGAATAAAAGATAATAATAAAAAAGAAAATTAAAAATAGTATATCCATAATTATTGTTTCTATAATATACCACGCAACAAAACAAAAACTGCCATTAAGGCAGTTTTCTTAAGATTTTATTTGAAACTTCTTAGTAATTAAGAACTACACCATTATCTAAAGTTAGAGTCATTCCTGAACATGATAAGAGGTTATTAGCTTTATATTGTGTTGATTTATAGAAATATCCTGTTGCATCTTGAATATCCCATGGAGTTAAGATTTCAGAAGCATATTTTTTTTGAAAAGCTTTAGTAGCTTCAAAAGTTTGTTGTCCAAAGAAACCTGTAATAGGTATATTAAGACCTAAATCTGCATTTAAGAATGCCTGCCAAAGCTTAACTTGATTCACATCATTGTTTTTAGAGTTTAATCTCATAAATGAGTTGAATGGTTTGCTGTCTGCATTACAAGTGTAAGTCTTTTGATCTAAAGGAGAGACATATGAACCATTTCCTGAAACTATACCTGTCTTAGGAGTTGTAGGGGTTACGATAGTGGTAGTGGCGGTAGAAGTTGCCTGAATCACAACTGGAGTAGAAGTAGAAGCTTTTACCGGTATAGGTAAAGGTAATAAGCCTGAAGGCTTTTCTGAAGACTTTTTAGAAATTTCTATTCCCTCACTCTTAAATGGCTCTCCTGGAGAAATTCCTGTCAAAGATCTAGGAGTCACCTCAAAATATAGAATTGTTCCTATATCTTCTTCAGTAATAGTATAATTTATATCTGTAGCTCCTGGTATAGGAGTGTCTCCTCTATACCATTGATAAGTTGACCCATATTCTAAATCTCCTTCTGCGTCATAATATGTGTATTCACCGACTAAAACCTCGCCTGGTTTTTGTGCATTAGCCACAGCAGAAAACATGGTGAAAACAAATATTAAAGTTAATATTGTTACTAATTTTTTTTTCATGATTTTTGTTCTTAATTAAAAAGTTAAATAAAATTTACAAATAAAAAGGCTGCCAAGAGAACTAAAAGCTCAATTAGCAACCCATTACTTATATACTTATATTATAAACGACATCTTATAAAAGACAAGTTTTTATAAAGGACAAGTTGTGGATAAGTGTCCTTTATGAGTCTTTGTTTTTATAGACACCCTTAAAAAAACTCTCAAATATTTTTAACAACCTTGTAAAAAAAGACAACTTATGATAATATTTTGAAATATTAAAGAAACTAAATTTATGTCAAACATTTGTCCAGCATGCCAAAAAGGAACAAAGGTGGTAGGAAAATACTCCAACAGAGTTCGTGCTACCAAATTTAATCCTGCAGGGAAGAGAAGAAAATACCCCAATCTACAGTGGGCAAGAATTCCTAATGGTCCTAGAGTAAAAATCTGCACCAGCTGTATGAAAAAAGGAGTTCATCTCAATGTAAATGCTTAAAAATCAAAAACGCCTTAAAATAAGGCGTTTTTATTTTGCTTTTATTATTTCTAAATTTTTCCCGTCAGTCTGAAAAATAATATCTCCAGTATTTACAGTGTTTAAGATGTTTTTACTATATTTTTCTAAGATTTCTACAACTTCTTTGTGTGGATGATTAAATCTATTGTCTTTTCCAGCGCTAATAACTGCATATTCTGGTTTAATGAGCTTTAAAAAGCTTGCTGAACTACCAGTGTTTGATCCGTGGTGTGAAACCTTTAAGACCGTTAAATCTTGTAATTTCTCTTTTAAAGATAAAGAGACAGTTTTTTCAAAACAATTTTCTATATTTAAAAAGAGTTTATTCTCTATTTCTTGACTGGCGTCCCCTAAAAATAAAAAGCTGTAATCTTTATATACCAAAAGCAAGACGACAGAATTTTCATTGCTATCATTTATAATAAGACCTCCCTTGACTGGATTTAAAATATACACCTCTATCAAATCCTCACCTTTTCCAAAAGATAAAATATCTCCACAGTTGGCTATATAAGTTTTAGATTCATCGAATTCAATTTCTTGTTCTATTTTTTCTTGATTAATTAAATATATTGAGCTCTCTTTATTTTGATCTCCATTCACTAAAATATTTTTAACATTATATTTTGGGAAAAGATAGAGAAAGCCGGTAATATGATCAGAATCTCCGTGACTCATAATAACTAAATCTATTTCTTTATTAAAAATAGAAAGATAACTTTCTATTTTGCGAATCACTTTGTCATCTGGCCCAGCATCAATTAAAATTTTCTGCCCGTCTGGAGTTTGAATCAAAATCGAGTCTCCTTGTCCAACATCTAAAAAAATAACTTTCAGTTCTCTTGAAGAGTAGACTTTAGTAAATAATAAGAGAGTGATAAAAAATAAAATAAGGAAAAAAGAAATTAAAATTAAATAAAAATAATCTGAAAATATTTTTCTATTTTTATTTTTAATAGAGTAAATGATTTCTGAAAAAATTTTATTGCTCATATTTTTCTTTTTACTTTTTATTTTTCTTCTTTTAAATATTTTTGAATCTTAATTCTTTTCTTTTCAAAAGAAAGATAAAATATAATTAAGAAATAAATCAAAAACATTTCTAAACTTGATATTGAAAAATCTAATTTCGAAAAAGAAAAACTAGAAATAAATTCTACTACCAGAAAAATATATTTAGAAAAAATAAAAGATAAATATCCAAAGAAAATAGAAAGACCTGGAAGAAAAGAAAATAAAATTATTAAGAAAGCCAAAAACATAATTATCGGTATCACTGGCACCACTAAAAGATTTCCAACTATTCCAAAGAGAGATAAATTACTAAACTTAAAAATAATATATGGCGAGACTAAAATCTGTACCGCTAAAGTAAGTTTGAAAATTTCTAAAAGATTTTTTGCAAATTTATTTTTAAATCTTTCTTGGCTAAAAAATTTATATTCATCAAAAATTGGTAAAAGATAAAGTATGCCAAAAGTTGCTAAAAATGAGAGATGAAAAGAAATATCAAAAACTGCAATTTTTGGATTAAGTATCATCATAAATAAAGCAGCTAAAAAGAGAGCCTGTTTGGCGACATATTGTCTACCAGAGATATTTCCCAAAAGTAAGACTCCTCCCATTATCGCCGCTCTCAAAATAGAGGGTTCTGCGCCGACAAAAATTATAAAAATAATAATAGAGACTAGAGTTAGAAATATGCGCAATTTTAATCTCAAATTTAAATTTAAAAATAAGAATGAGAAAAAGACTATCAAAATAGTTATATTAAAACCAGAGAGTACGATGATATGAGAAAGTCCTGAAATTCGAAAATTATTTATCTCTTCTTTAGAAAATAAAGAATCATCACCTAAAGTTGTTCCAGCTGTAAGTGAGGCTACAACTCTCGGAGCTAAAGTATCTAGTTTTTTGACAAAATTACTTTTTTGATTTTGTAAATAAAAAGAAAATTTTTCAAAAAGAGACACTTTTGTTTCTAAATTTTCTATAGTTAAAATTTTAGGAAAAGCAATTTCTCCATCAATATTTTTTAGCTTATCTTGAATCTCTAGATCGAAAGACTTATTTATTTTATTTTCCGTATTTGGTAATAAAATTTTACCCTCTCCAATTTTTCCTTCAACTTTAATAAATTCTCCGACCTTAAACTCTGGAAATTTTGCTGTAACAATTTTAATTTTGAAATCATTATCCTCGTTTTTTATTTTTAAAATAAGTTGCTGAGATTTTTCAGATTGTTTCACGTTGGAGATTAATCCAATAAAATTTTCTTTTTGTGAAATGAAATTATTAAATCTCTCTTTTTGTAAAACAGATTTAGAAATTGAAATTTGTCCTAGAATTATTCCAAAAGCTAAGCTTAAAAATAAAATACTAAGAAAAATAGGTGTTTCACTTTTTTCTTTTCCGCTGTTCTTTTTGAAAAATTTAAAGATTAAAAAATTTATGAAACAAATAACGAGTGAAACAAAAAATATCTCTGTAGAAAAATTTAAAGAGTAGGCGATATTTATTCCTAAAAATATTCCAAGCGCTATAGCAATAAAATATTTTAGAGGCATGGATAATTTTATTCTTCAGCTAATAATTTATCTGCTGCTTCTGTCGCAAGTTCGTCAGCGATCTCATTTCCTTTAATTCCAGCGTGTCCAGCTACATATTCAAATTTAATTTCCGGAAAATTATTTTCTAAAAGTTTATCGTTAATAGTATTTTTTATTTTTAAAAACTTTTGCCAAAGCTCTTTATTTAAAACTGGTTTTTTATTTGCTCCCTTCCAATTATTTTTTTGCCAATTTTCTATCCATTCAGTTATTCCTTTTTTTACATATTGAGAATCTGTTTTTATGGTTACTAAAAATTCTTTTCCTAGATTTTTTTTATCTACAAAATATTTATTTAAAACTACCATGTCTAAAAATCTTAAAGCTTGTATACAGGCTGTTAATTCCATTCTATTATTAGTCGTGTATGGATTTGCGCCAGAGAGTTTAAAAGTTTTCTCTTCTCCACCGCTACCTAAAATTTCCGCATAAACACCCCAACCTCCCCTTCCAGGATTTTCGCGACTCGCCCCATCGGTATAGAAAGTCAATTTCATAAAAACATTTTAGCATATTTAGATATCTCTAAAAAACAAAGAATATTTTTTGACTTTCACTTGCTGGGCCCGTTTTAAAATACCTCTTTTATGTTATTTCTTATAAGAACTATTATTTTACAAATCTCATCACAATGTCTCCTCGAAAATTATCCCATTCCAAATTTATTAAAAATTCTTTTTGAGCTAAAAGTTTATTTTCTCTCTCTTCGCTGACAAAAAATTCTATACCTCGAATTCCATTAATAGAAATTTCTAAGTGTTCTAAATTTTTACCGAATCTCTTACTTTGAACAAAATCATTTTCTTTTAATTTTATTTTAAAAATTATTTTTTCGTTTTGCATTCCAAACGGAGCAAAAATTTTTATTTGGTCAAAAAGTTTTCTATTTACATCTTTAATCTCTATATCAATAAATTCTAAATTTTTCTTCTCTTCTATTTCTTGATTTTCTTTTCTTTCAATTTTATATTCTCTTAAAAATTCCTGAAACTTTCCTAAATTATTTTTATGAATTGCAAATCCACCAGCCATCTCATGTCCACCAAAATTTTCAAAAAGATACTGACAACTTGTCATGATTTCTACCACATTGTATCCATCTTCTCCTGCTCTCACAGATCCTTTTAAAATATTTTCATCTTCCCCTACTCCCCAGACAAAAGTTGTCTTCTTGACTGTCTCACAAACTCTACTAGCAACTAATCCAATTATTCCAGGTGTCCACTTTTCATCACCAATCAAAATTATTTTTTCTTCGGAAAATTTTTCATAATCAATAATAGTCTCTGCGTCTTTAGATTCTTGCTTTCTGGCAGAATTATATTTTTCTAATTCATTCGCATAATTAACAGCTTCTTCATTTTGAAGTAAAGCATAAAAAGCGTGTATTGGCTCAGCCATACGAGAAGCCGCATTTATTCTAGGAGCTAAAGCAAAAGCTATATCATCTTCATTTATTTTTTTCTGATTAACTTTTGCATTACTAAGAATTCTTAAAAGACCTGGGCGTCTAGTTTTTTTTAAAACCGCCAAACCATATTTAGCCAATAATCTATTCTCATTTTTTAAAGGCACCAAGTCAGCAATAGTTGCAATCCCCACCATGTCCAGCAACCATTTTTCCCATCCTTCCCCTATACCAAATTCTTTTCTATATTTATTTAAAAAAGCATTCACCAATTTCCAAGCAGTCGAAGCTCCACACAAAAACTTTTCTTCGGACTTATCTCCTATTTGCTTTGTGTTTATTATAGAAAAAGCTTTAGGTAAAATCTGTTTAGCTTTATCGTCTAAAATTGGGAGATGATGATCTGTGACAATTACGTTAATTCCATTTTCTTCTGCAAATTTTATTTCTTCTAAATTGGTAATACCGACATCTACTGTAATAAGTAAAGAAACTTCGGCTTCAATAAATTTCTGAATCGCATTTTTATTTAAACCATAGCCTTCATTGTGTCTGTGTGGAATATAAACTGAAAAATTTTTATAATTTATCTTTTCAAAAAAATCATTTAAAATTACCGCTCCTGGTATTCCATCGCAATCGTAGTCTGCATAGATAATAATTTTTTCATTTTCATCTATCGCCTTTTTAATTCTTTTGATGCTTTTGTCTATGTCTTTTATTTTTTTTGTATCCAACAAATCTCTATCCCAATTTGGAAATAAAAATTTTTCTAGCTCAGCTTTATTCTCTAAATCAAATCCTTTTTGTTCTAGAATTTTATTTTGTAATGGAGTAAGAATCATAGTCGTAATAAAGATTATAGCAACTTTTTCAGCACTTGCTAAACTTTTTTATTTTTGTCATAATTCGCCTAGATTATAAACCTTTAAATTGTTCTTTATATGAAAACTAAAAATTTTAAGAAGATTGATGTACAAAAGATCATCTCTGATTTTGACACACGGGTAATAGACGAAGCTCTGATAGAAGGAAGTAAGGCTTACAACCACAATCTCCCTTCCGAAATTCACTCTGCTTCAGATATTTTAGCTTGGTGGGTGCAAAAAAGAAAAGTTACAATCAGAAAAACTCAAATGTTTCAACTCTGGAAAAAGATCGCCAGAAGTACAATGGGAAAAAATTACGTCGATAAGGGTGAATATCCTGCTCACAACAAAAATGCCGGAAACTACCTTTACGATTATGTTTCTTTACCGTTCTTCATCAAAGAATAAAACCGCTTACGCGGTTTTTTATTTTAAACTTTAAACTTTTTCTTTATTTCTACCAATTCTTCTTCGTTTAAATTTTGCATTTTATCTTTTCCAGAAGTTCCTAAACTTTCTAATTCTATCTCACTTAATTTATTTAATTCTAAAACCCTCTTCTCTAAATATTCTAAATTATTTTTGGATGCATTGTCTATCACTTCTTCAAAAAGCGCGTGCAAAATTAACCCAATCTTTTTCCCTGGTTTTTCATTTAGAATAGTCATAATTTTTTCTCCATCTATTTTTAAAGTTTTGAGAGAAATCGGATCACGAAGAGCTTCTTCTATCATGCTTTCAAATTTTCGCAGTCTCCAAGGTTCTTCTTTCTTTGTTCCAGATCCCATTCTATCGCAAAGTCTTAGATTAATTAAATCCCAAATATTTTCTTTTCCGATATTTACAATAAGTCTCCTGACAGAAGAAAGCTTAACTTCATTCGGATCAGAAAAGAACATATGATATCGCACTAGCTTACAAGTTTTTTCTATAACTTTCTTTTCTACTTTTAATTCTTCTAAAATTTTCTTAGTCACTCTTTCGCTAACCACTTCATGTCCATAAAAAGTGTAATCTTTTTTCGTTTCATCAAATCTTCTGGTTTTAACTTTTCCGATATCGTGGAACAAAGCTGCTAACTTAATTTCTAAATCAAACTCCCGAGAAGCCGCGTGATTCAAAGATCGAAGAGAATGCTCGAAAACATCAAAAGCGTGGTGTCCGTTTTGTTCTATTCCAACGGCACTTTCTAACTCAGATGAAATATATTTCAACATTCCCAATTTTTGTGAAATGAGTAATCCTTGCATTGGATTAGAAGACATAATTATTTTTATGAATTCATCACGAATTCTTTCTTTAGAGATTTTTTCTAAATTTGATGCCAAGCGAAAAATAGCCTCTAAGGTTTCATTAGAAATCACAAAATTCAATTGAGCTGAAAAGCGTACAGCTCTAAGCATGCGAAGAGCGTCCTCATTAAACCTTTCTTCCGCCTCTCCGACTGTTCTAATAATTTTGTCCTTTATATCATTTTGTCCTTTATAAATGTCTTTTAGAATGTCGTTTATAGGATTATAAGCTATAGCATTCATTGTGAAATCCCTTCTCTCTAAATCTTCTTCTATGGTTTTACCCCATTCTAATTTATTTGGTCTACGAAAATCTTCATATTCTCCTTCTTTTCTATAAGTTGTAACTTCTATGATTTCAACTTCTTCCGTTTCACTATCATTTTTTCTTATTTTTACACCAACAGTTCCAAAAGGATTTTCATAAACCGTTTCATCTTCACCAAAAATGTTAATTATCTCGTCTGGAGTTGCATTAGTTGTGATATCCCAGTCTCCTGGTTCACGTGAAAGAAATAAATCTCTAACACAACCCCCAACCAAATAACTATCGAAGTTATTTTTTGACAACATTTCACACACCCAAAGAACTTCTTCAGGAATATTTTTTTTATTTATCGTTTCTTGTGAAATATTTGTCATCTGTTTTCATTTTATTTTATTTTTTATTCTACATCTGTCGCACCGTCAAAATGTTCCTCATTAGCCATTGCGTCTTCTTTAGTTGTATGAATTGTTCCTTTTTTATGTTCAGGTCTTGCGTAAATTGTATAAACTTTCAAATCTTCATCTCCAATATTTACAATATTATGTTCTGTACCAGCTGGAACAATTACTGAAAAATCATCTTCTAATTCTGTTTCTACTCCATTAAGGATAGATTTTGCTTTTCCTTTTTCTACTCTAATAAATTGGTCAACATCTCCGTGAGTTTCCATTCCAATATCCCCTCCCACTGGAATGCTCATTACTACGAGTTGCATATGTTTTGCGGTAAAGAGAACTTTTCTAAAATTTGAATTTTCTAATGTATCTTTTTCAATATTTGTTATGTATGACATATTTAATTTTTATATTTATATTTAATTAAGATTAATAATGCTTCTATTATATAGCAAAAAATATAAAAGACATCTTAAAAAGATATATTTCTAAAAGACAACTTTTATATTAAGTTTTGTCTTTAATAAAATTTTCAGTGCTCCCGCCAGGATTCGAACCCAGAACAGCGGTTCCGAAGACCGATGTGATATCCATTTCACCACGGGAGCAGCTAAATATAGTTTAGCAAATTTTTTTGTGCGGCGTAAGGGAATCGAACCCTTGTCCCCTGCTTGGAAGGCAGGTATTCTACCACTAAACCAACACCGCATTCAGAAGTATTTTAGCATAAAAATTAACACAAGTAAAACAAAAAACTTTTTTTAAGAAATCTGTATTATAATATTCTCTGTATTAAAAATTTTTAAACATTATGCACAAATTTAAATTAATTAAGAATGAAAATGGTTTTAGGGTTCAATTTGTTTACAGAAAAGAAGTTATTTTCTGGACAGAAAGTTATACAAAAAAAGCTTCCGCGATGAAAGCAATTAATTCTTTGAAAGATAAAGCTTTAGCTGCTGAAATTGAAGAAGTTGACGAGACAATCGTTATTCCTAAAAAGGCTCCAATTAAAAAAGATGAGACAAAGAAAGTTGAAGTAAAAAAAGTTGTCGCTAAAAAACCAACAACGAAAAAAGTTGAAATAAAAAAGACCTCTCCTAAGAAAACAACAACTAAAAAAGTCGTTAAATAATAATTTAACAAATCTTGATTCAAAAGAAAAACCACTTGTCTTTAACAAGTGGTTTTTCATATTCTCTTTCACATAAGCGGAATTCTGTTTATATGATTATTTATCTGGATTTTGAATTACTTCAAAATTCTAGCGGCACTCTTTGAAATAAATCAAAGCACGACCTTACACACAGGTAAGTATTTAGCCGTTTCACCCTAAATAAATAGGTTCGTCACTGTTCGCAACTCTCATCTCACGATGGACGGGCGTTACCCGCTACCTTTTTAACTTTCAAAGAAGAGGTATGTGTTCCGACTTTCCTCAGATTTTAAAAAAATAAAATCTGTAATCATTTGGGAAAGAGATAATAATTATAATAAAAATCAAAAAAATAGCAATAAACTCTTAACTATGTGCGACATAAGAGAATCGAACTCTTGTTTCAAGCTTGGGAAGCTTGCGTCATACCATTAGACCAATATCGCATTGAAATTAAAAGAAGAAATCATAATTATTGATTATTTTGTGCGGCGTAGGAGAATCGAACTCCTGTCTCATCCTTGGCAAGGACGTGTTCTACCACTAAACCAACACCGCATTCAGTACACCAAAGCCTATAACGAAGGCGACTTGTAATAATATATCATAAAAAATATTTTTAGAGAACACTCCCCTGTTTATAACTATAACTTTCATGTGAAACATCATTAAACATTTAAAAATAAAGAGTTTTTAAAAATCTTTTGCAAAACGGAAAGCAATTTGAAAGATATTTATTTTTGTAAATTAAAAAATTACCAATTTATTTCTTTAATATTATACTCTTTTAAATATTTGTTAGTTTTAGAAAAATGCTTACAACCAAAGAATCCGTTATTTGCAGAAAATGGTGATGGGTGCACGGATTCTAAAATTAAATGTCGTTTAGAGTCTATAAGACTTTTTTTGCTGCGAGCATAATTCCCCCACAACAAAAAGACAAGATTTTCTCTTTTATCAGACAAAATTGAAATTATGTGATCAGTAAATTTCTCCCAACCCTTATTTCTATGTGAAGCTGGATTATGAGCAATAACAGTTAAAATACTATTTAAAAGAAAAACTCCTTCTTTTGCCCAATTTTCTAAATTCCCTTTTGTATAATCTTTTTTGATATTCAAATCTTTTTCTATTTCTTTATAAATGTTTTTTAAAGATGGTGGCAGATTAATATTTTCAGGAACAGAAAAACAAAGTCCGTGCGCCTGTCCTTTATCGTGATATGGATCTTGTCCTAAAATTATGACTTTTACTTTAGAGAATGGCGTTAAATCAAAAGCTTTAAAAAGATTTTTGGGGTCAGGATATATTTCTTGTTTTTTATTTAAATATTCTTCCTTAACGAAGCTAGTTAAGTTCTTCCAATCTTCAGTATCGAAAAAATCTTTTAAAATCAGCTTCCATTCTGGATTTAGAACAATTTCTTTTTTAGATAAAAATTTAGAATCGTTACTCATAATTGTTATATATAAAATCTTAGCATATTCTCTCAGGTTATTTGAAGAATAATAAAAGACTTTTTAAACAAAAAGACATTTGAAAAAAATCTTGTCTTTTATAAAATATAGTGGAAAAGTCCGTGCAAATGTGTATAAACGACATGTTTTTAAGAGACATTTTCTAAAAGACATTTTCTAAAAGACACTAGGTTTATTTCAAATAAGTCCTTAAAATAAGGCTTATTCCTTAAGTCTTTATTTTTAAGGCTTTTTTGCTCAATTTTATGTCTTTTTTGTTTCATGTGAAACAAAAATATTAATTCCTATAGTTCTACTATTTTTTCTTTTGTTTTTCTTATTTTTCACGTAAAACGTTTTTGTTTATTCTAAAAACAAACATTATTTTTTAATTTCTAAATTAAATATTTTACTTAAAAAGTGATTTCACATGAAAATTTCATGTGAAACTTATGATAAAATAAAGATGAATATATGGCTGAACATAATGAAATAGGTAAATTGGGTGAAGAATTAGCTGTGAAATATTTAAAAAATAAAGATTTCTCTATAATTGAAAGGAATTTTCACGTGAAAGGAGGGGAAATAGACATTATTGCTAGCAAGAATTTCAATGAAAGACAAAAATATTTACACGTGAAACTACAAAACCTAGCTTTTATAGAGGTAAAAACTAAAAAAATAGCTAGTTTCGAGAAAATAAATGATTTTGCTTATTCTCCAGAAAATAATCTAACCAAAACTAAAAGACAAAGAATATTAAAAGCTATAAAACATTATTTGTCTTTTAGAAAAATATCGGAAGGGGAAATAGATATAAAAGTCATGGCTATAATTGTATTTTTAAATGTAAATACCAAACAAGCTAAAATAAGATTCTATGAAGAATTTATTCTTTAAAAATCTTTGGCAACAATTGAATTACAAATAGATTTGTGATAAAATAGTATTCATTCAGAGTGTGGTGTAGTGGCTAACATAGACTGGTTTTGCAAATAAACTAGTCAACAACTGTGTCTACAAAATATTCTGCAAGATTTAAAATAAAATAACGGAGTGTGGTGTAACGGCTAACATTCTGGTTTTGGGTACCAGCGACTCAGGGTTCGAATCCCTGCACTCCGACAAAAACCTTATAAAATATAAAGAAAAAGACTTTCAATGTATCTGAAAGTCTTTTTTCTGTCCTTTTATTTTACCACTTGAACAATGATTTTATTTTTTGGAACCAAGAACTATTTTCTGTGTATGGAGTAGCTTTAGTGCTGGTAATATTTATAATAGGAGCCATTAATATTTCTTTTTTATCTGTCAAAGTGACTTTTGCAGTAGTGGTTTTGCTTTGAAGAGGCTTTATTTCTATAGATCTTTTCGAAGCTTCAGCTTTAGTTGTTTCAGATTTTTCTGATTCAACATTTTCTACTTGAGTAGAATTAGGAAGTTTTAAATCTTGATTTTGAACTGTTTTTTCAAAGTTTTTTTGATATTCAGTCTTTAAATTTTCGACTTTTTGAATAAAATCTTTTCTTAAGGTCGCAATTTCCGTATTTATCTCATCTTTTTCAGTAATACCATAATATAAAAGAAATTCTGATTTATCCATAGGTAAAGAGACTTCTACAGAAGTCTCTTCTGTAGAAGAAGCTGGGGTTGTAGTTTGCGCAAAAGTAACTCCCACACTGACTGTGAGAGCTAAAAGCGAAATATAGATAATACTCTTATAATAATTCATACTGTGTTTACAAATATAAGTATATATAAAAAAATAAAAAGTAAAAGTTTATCTTTAACAAACTTAACAAAGAAGTTATCCCCATCTTGTCCTTTATGAAAACTTGTCTTTTATAAAATGTCGTTTATAATATAAATATATAAGTAAGGGTGCTTAGAGCTTTTTGTTCTAGGCATCTTTTTCTTTGTATAAATTATCTAATTAAAAAATAAAAACAAATTATAAAAATTTTTATGAAAAATATTATTAAAAAACTCACTATTACTGCCTTTATCCTTTCTCTACTTTTTTCTTTTGGTCTTAGTTTTGCGCAAGAAGCTACTACGACAAATATATCTATGGTTTGGACTGCTAAAACTAATGCAGGCAAAAGAAATTGGAAAGCCATAACCTCTTCTTCTGACGGAAATCAACTGGCTGCAATTGAAAATTATGGTGAAAATATTTATATATCTAAAGACAAAGGAAATACCTGGGAATTAAAAAGTTTTCCCGTTCAACATTGGTCAGATATTAATTCTTCTCCAGACGGAAAATATGTAATAGCTTCTGGAAAAAATTATATATACCTATCTTCCGATTTTGGAGCAACATGGAGCTCTTTAAATAATCCGCCTGAAGTTGACTATTGGCACAATATATCCTTATCAGATGATGGAAAAACCATTGGGACTATAGCTCATAACAGAAATGATTATCGCATAAGGGTTTATGTGTCAACTGATTCTGGAGAAAGTTGGGCAAGTTCTACTGATCCCATAAATCCTAAAGATATTTACGTATCCCCAAATGGGGAAAAGATCCTATCTGTCGGATGGTCTGACGCTTTTTTCATCTCAAATAATTACGGAGCCACTTGGATATCTAAACCAATAACCACTTATACTTATGACGATGGTTATTGGTATTGGGAAGATTTATCAGTCTCTGATGATGAAAACAACATAATAATAACCGCAACCAATGGTGCAGTTGTCTCATATTCTACAGATGGAGGAGATACTTGGCATAAAGCTGAATCTCCGAGCTATGCAGCATCTGGACTAGCCACTTCTAGAGACGGGAATAAATCAATGACCATTAATGCCTATCAAATAGGACTTTCTATTGATGGTGGAAAAAGTTGGAAAGAGGTATTAAAACCTGATGAAGAATGGTCAGCTACAACTATTTCTGTAGATGGTGAAGGTAAGAATTTTTTTGTTGGATTTCAAAATGGATATATTTACTCATATGGTGAATTAGAAAAACCGAAAATATTTTCGTTATCCTATGCTATTAGAAATCAAACAGAAGTTTCTTTTTCTGCTTTTATTAACACAAATCATACAAGGCGAGGAGTAGAATATTGTTCAAGCGCTACACTGGAAAGTTCTTGTACGTATGAAATCTTAGAAGAAGCAGATAGTTTTAATGTGGGAACTTTTACAGCTACCGCAACAAATTTAACACCCAACTCTTATTATCGTTATAGATTTTTCGTAGAGAATGAAAAAGGTATTGCTTATAGTGAAGATAATATCTTTCTTTTAACATATAATGATTGGTTAGAAATTGGACAAATGTCTTTGGATTCTTTAGCAATTTCTAAGAAAGGAGACAAGGTTGTGGCCTTATCAGAAGGTAGTGTCTATATTTCTAATAACTATGGTCAAGATTGGAATCTCAGTAGCGCTCCATTAGGCGATTGGGTAGATTTAAAGATGTCTGAAAATGGAGAAGTTATATTTCTTGGAAACAAGATTTATGGAATAACAGAAGATTCAATATTCTCTCTAGACGGTGGTGATACCTGGAATGATTTTCCTCCAGATTTTCCTATCTTTTTTGACGCTTTCGATATTTCTCCTGATGGTAAATATCTCTATTTTATAGGTTACTTATATTTCTTCAAATTAGAAATACAGAGTCTTTTAGATGAAAACTTTATACTAGAAGACATTGAATATGAAGAACATGAAGAGCTTGCTAGAGGCGGATATTGGTATAATAAAAAACTTTTTGTAGAAAATAGTGGAAGTAAATTTATTGCTTTTACAGACAGTGTTTATATTTCTACTGATGAAGGAAAAACTTGGGTAGACACAAATCCTCCTTTATTATCTCTTGTTACTGGAATAGATGCGTCTAAAGATGGCAAGACCATAGTTATTACCAAACCGTTACCAATAGAAGGTGTAAATCCTGGTTACTCACTTATATCTAGAGATGGAGGGGCGACGTGGAAAGAGATAACCTCTCTCGGTTCCGATTATTGGAACGGTGTGGCTATTTCTGATGATGGATACAAGATTTTGATTTCTGATTGGGATGGAGATATTTACTCTTCTTTAGACTGTGGAGAAACTTGGAATAAGGAGATTGGTGTTCCGAAGGGGTACAGCCCAATTGTTAGCATGTCTGGATCTGGAGAAAGTATGTTTGTCAGATGGGAATATTCTGATAATACAGAGACACCAAAGATTTACAGGTTGTACAATGAACTTCCTCAAGCCAGAGGCGTAGTTGCAAAAATTAGGAAATAAGAATTTTTTTAAAGAAGAAAAGATCCGTACTGAAGGCGTGGGCTTTTGAATTTGTATTTTTAAATTTATATTTATTTTTTAAAACTACCTGGCAAACTCTATCACTCTGCAGACGATGGGAAAAAATGGACTGAGAGTGAAGCTTCGAATAGTGAGTCTTATTAAGCTTCCGTTACATCTTCTGCTAGCGACGCAAGGTTGGCTGCAACAACATATGATGGAGTAATTTATATGTCAATAGATGGTGGCGAAACTTGGAAGGAGGGGGGAGCTGAGAGTTTAATGCCATACTGGTCTTCTATCACATCCTCTGCCGATGGAACAAAATTGGTGGCAACTGACTGGGATGGTTACATCTATATATTTAGTAATAATCTTCCAGAAGCAACGGGAGTAGTCATAGAAATGGCTAATCAATAATTAAAAGAAACTTATTAAGTATAAAAATAAAAAACTACCTTAAAGGTAGTTTTTTATTTTTTAAACCCTATCTCGCAAATTCTATCACTCTACTCTCACGAATCACATTAATTTTAATCTCACCTGGATACTTAATTTCAGTTTCAATTTTAAGAGCAATATTTCTAGCTAAAGATAAAGCTTCTAAATCACTAACCAATTTTGGCTCCACAAAAACTCTTATTTCTCTACCAGCTTGCAAAGCATAAACTTTTTCTATACCAAGAAAACTCATGGCTAAATTTTCTAAATCGGAAAGTCTTTTAATATAATTTTCTATAGAATCTCTTCTAGCTCCTGGACGAGATCCAGAAATTGTATCAGCTACTTGAACTATTACAGATTCTAAAGTTTCGTAAGGATATTCTTCATGATGGGCTTGCATTGCTAAAATAACTTTTTCATCTACACCGTATTTCATCAAAATTCTTCTTCCAATTTCTACATGTGTACCAGTAATTTCATGATCGACAGTTTTTCCAATATCGTGAAGTAAGGCTCCGGCTTTGGCTACTTGCACATCTGCACCAAGCTCACTGGCGAGCATACCTGCAATATGAGACATTTCTATAGAGTGATCTAAAACATTCTGTCCATAACTTGTTCTAAAATAAAGCCTTCCTAAAATCGGCAATATGTCATCTGGAATATTTAAAATTCCAGTTTCCCTGATAGCTTCTTCTCCTTTTTGGCGAATAAATGTTCCTATTTCTCTTTTTGATTTTTCTAAAAATTCTTCAATGCGAGCTGGTTGAATTCTTCCGTCTTTTATAAGACCTTCTAAAGCATTTTTTGCTATAGCTCTTCTAATTGGATCGAAACAAGAAATGACTACAGCGTTTGGAATTTCATCGATTAATAATTCTACTCCACTTGCCCTTTCAAAAGTTTTAATATTTCTTCCTTCTTTACCAATTATTTTACCTTTGATTTCTTCATCTTCGATTTCTACTACAGAAGTCATGAATTCTGTAATATTTGAATTGGCTAATCTGTGTATTACAGAAACTAAAATATCTTTGGCTTTTTCTTCTATTTTTTTCTCCCCATCACGAGAAATTTTTAATAGGCGAGACTTAATATCTTCCCCGCTATCCCTCTCAACTTTTTCTATTAAAATTTTTCTAGCCTCTTCTTCGGAAAGAGATGCGACTTTTTCAAGTTCTTTGTTAATACCTTTTTCTTTTTCTAAAACTCTTTCTTGTATATTTTTTACTTCTTCTGCTGCAGAGAAAAGTTTTTCTTTTTCTAATTTGACAGCTTCTTCGCGAGATTCTAATTCGTCTTCTTTTTTATCTAACCTAGCTTCTGTTTTATCTAATCTTTGTTTCATTTCGTCAGCATCTTTTTTTGATGCGTCTTCGATTTCTTTTGCATTTTTCTTAGCGTCTTCAAGTCTTCTCTCAATTTCATTTTCTACTGAATTTTTTCTAAGTAAAGCCACATAATGTCTTCCGACATAACCAAGCACAAGTCCAGCAATAGCTGCCAACAAAATAAATAATAAGTTAAAGTTTATAAAAAATACTTCTTTCATATTTTTAAATTAAAATATACTGAAGAGTATTATTTCTTCTTTGGTTTTAAAACTTCATCAACGATGCCGTATTTTTTTGCTTCTTCTCCACTCATCCAATAGTCTCTTTCCAAGTCTTTTAGAACTTTTTCTTTCTTTTGTCCAGTATTCTTTGCCATCATTTCTGCTAAAAGTTCACGATGTTTTCTATATTGTTCAGCGGTAATGAGAATATCTGTAGTTTGTCCTTGTGCTCCACCAAGAGGTTGATGAATCATCACTTCCGCATTTGGAAGTATAAATCTTTTTCCTTTTGTTCCAGAAGAAAGAAGCCAAGCTCCTCCAGAAGCCGCCATCCCTACACAAACAGTAGAGACGTCACATTTAATGTGATTAATGGTATCTATCATTGCAAGTGTCCCAGATACTAGTCCTCCGGGAGATGAAATGTATAAAGTAATGTCCTTTTTAGAATCTTCTGCTTCTAAAAAAAGTAGCTGCGCTATAACTAGATTAGAAGTGTGCTCATTTATTTCTTCTCCTAGAAAAATAATCCTTTCTTTTAAGAGGCGAGAGTAAATATCATAAGCACGCTCGCCATTTTGTGTCTTTTCCAAGACTGTTGGTATTAACATATTTTATTTTTTAGTTTCAAAATTTCAATTAATAATCAAATTCTTTCGTAATCTCATTCAGAACAATAAAGTCTAGCAACCTTTCTGTATGAAATTACTATACCACAGAAGGGGATTTTTAGAAATGGGTATATTTGACATTACTATATAATTATGGTAATTTTCTTTTAGAATAGTACTTAAAAAATAATATTAACTTTTAAAAAAATTAAAAATGGGAACTTTAGTGTTTATTTTATTGCTACTTTTAACGCTGTACATTTTATATAGCTTAAAACTAAGAGCAAAAATCTTGGTTGGGACAAGGTCTCAGCGAATGATTAATTCGATTGAAGAGTGGAAAGACGAAGGGTATAAAATATTTTACTCCGACTACTTTCTGGCGTTTAAAAGCAAAAATATGTCTGTTAAAGACTCTGAGAGAAAATCTTTTAAAAAGTTTCTTCTTAAAGCCTTGTTGTTTAAAAAGATTATCTTTGTAACCGATAATCCAGAATTTTTAAAATATTCTTGGGTTAACAGTATTTCTTCTCCTCTGTTTGTTTATGACAGACGTTCAACGAAGGAAGCAAATATAAGATGGCTCGAACAGGTTGAAAAAGATATTATCGACAAATATATTCCTACATATTTAGGAACTTATCTTGGAGATGATTATTATGATCATATCTACTCAGAAACTTATTTAAACAAAACAAGTAAACATGCATCTGCTCAAATTTCAAAAACTGAAAAAAGAAGGAGGGGATATATAATTAAACTTTCTCACCTTCCAGACAATATGTTTTTGGAAAACTAAGATTTAAAAAAAACAAAAGACCAACTAAAATAGTCGGTCTTTTATTTTTATCTAAAAGTAAATTACTTTACAGCTTCTTTGAGAGCTTTAGCAACTGAAAACTTTACAGCGTTTGATGCTGGAACTTTTACAGTTTCTCCAGTCTTAGGATTTCTGGCTTCTCTAGCTTTTCTGTGTTTAACAGAGAATTTTCCAAATCCTGCTACTGATACTTCTTCTCCTTTTTTAAGAGCGTGAGCAATTGAATCAAACAAAGCTTCAACAACTCTTTCTGATTCTGCTTTAGAAGTATTTAAGATTTTATTGATCTCTTCTGCAAGTGCTACTTTATTCATATTTTTATTTAAATTAAATTTGTTTTTTAAAATTAAATTTAAGATATTTTCCTAGGATTATCTTAAATATTATTAATATGCGCACATTCTTTTCTTTCGCTTTTATTTTAAAAAACGAATTTCAAGAATACCCTTATAGTATAAAGCTTTTTTTGAAAAAAATACAACTTGACAAAATATTTAAAATAATTGTTATTTTTATATATAAAATTGCAAATAAAAAACTCCCCATATTTCAACCGGGAGCTTGGCTCAACCATGACGCTGAATAATTGGAGAGTTTGATATTTCTCATGTCCAGCGAGCTAAATCTTTGGAAAGGATTTAATTCGCTGGACACGAATAATATTGATTGTTTTTAGTGAGGTATCATCCTCTAGTATTTGAGATGCATTTTTCAATGCTTATGTCTTTTATGATGATTATTATTTTTATAAAAGACATTTAAGATACTTTTGAGTTATTTGTCTAAAAGTTATAAAAGACAAACAAAAATATATAAGTTGGGTGCTATTATTTATTATTAGTTTATTTTAGCTATTATGCAACTTGTGTTGCTTGTAACGAACTGTTTGGTGAGAACCAGCTTTATAGGATATTATTTTTATTATTCCCGTAAGCCGGGTTGCGCTTTTATCCTAAGCTGCTCACCCTGTTTATATTATAAACGACATTAAATTAAATGCAATGTCTTTTATGAAAATATCTGTGGATAACTTGTCCTTTATGTAAATTTTCTTAAATGTCCTTTATAAATTTTTGTCTTTTTATGTCCTTTATAAAAAATAAGTCTTTTATTTTTAAGAAAAATATTGTCTTTTTAAATATTTGCAATGTCTTTTTGTTTTAGTTAAATTCGATACAAGTTCTAAACAATCTCTTGGTGGAGAAAAAACATCTGTTCTAAAAATAGAAGAAAAACAAAAACCCTCACTTTTATGAGGGCTTTTATTTTAAATAACCTTACTTTTCTTCTCCGTCTAACATTCTCATGACTTTTTCGTTAATCAGGATTTGCTGTACATATCCTCGCACATTATTCTCATTTGCTTCTGGCATTTGAGTCATAATTTTCAAAGCTTCGGCATCAATATCTTCTTTTGAGGCTTCCACCTTCTCCTTTTTTGCTATTTCGTTAATCAAAAGCTGTGACATTACTCTTTTTCTAGCCATATCTCTCCATTCGCTCTTGAGATCTTCTTCGGTTTTCTTTAAATGAGTTAAATATTCTTCCCATTTACTACCAAATCTTTCAATATCAGCCTTAGTTTGTAACTTCATTCTTTCTAACTCGTCTTCAATTAAAGCTTCTGGTAATACAGTTTTGGTTTCTGTTACCAATCTTTCTAAAATTGAGGTTCTTTTTTTCTCTTGTAGTCTAGATTTCTTTTCTAATACTAAGTTTTCTTTAACCTTAGCCTTTAATTCATCTAAAGTTTTAAATTGGTCTCCAAAACTTTGTGCAAATTCATCGTTTAATTCTGGAAGTTCTTCTTTTTCTATCTTTTCTACACCTTCTTCTAGAGGAACTTCTTCCACATGTTCGTGTGAATGAGAGTGTACAGACCCATCCTCATGAACATGCCCTCCTCCAGATCTAGTTTTTCTTAAACTTTCAAGGACTTCAACAACTTCCCCTTCGGTAACCTCTAAAATATCCTCTTTTACAGCTTGGTCGTTTTTCTTTTTTAGTTCAGCAAACTCTTCTTTTTCTATCTTCTCATTCTCTTCTTTGGCTATTTTCTTATAATCTACTAAATCTATTTTTGGAAGGACTGAAAAAACAGCGTTATATTCGAGATCTGACCCTTGTCCAATTTTTGTAATAGAAATCTTTGGCTCAGAAAGAGGGATAATTTTCTCATCATCCTTTTTATCTTCATTTTCTTTAATAATAGAAGAATAGAAAGTGTCGTTAATGGCTAAATGTGCCATTTCTTCCAAAATAACCATTTCTCCATATTTTTCAACAATGACATTTTCTGGAACATTACCTTTTCTAAAACCGTCAATCTGTATAAATTCCTGAACCTTTTTAAAACCAGCTTGTCTATGTTTTTCAAACTCTTCTTTGTCTAAAGAAACAGTCATTTTTACTTCTCCATCTTCTAAATTTTCAAATTTTACTTTCATATAATTTTTTAAATTTATTCTTCAATAATTTCCTCCTCAGAATCAACTTTTTCTTCATTTTCTGCTGATTCTTCTTTATTCTCTTCTAAATTTTCAGCATTCTCATCTTCTGAATTATCAGCTTCTGCAGAATCTGTATGATTTTCAACCTTATTTTCATCTCCGTCTTCAGTTTCATTTTCTAAAACGTCTCCATTAATTACACCTTCTTCATCTGTTTCGACAATTAAATCTCCCTCTTCGCCAGCAACGTCGATTTTCCAGCCGGTTAATTTTGCCGCTAAACGTACATTTTGACCTCCACGTCCAATAGCTAAAGATTGCTCTTCTAAACTAACGGTAACTTTAGCTTTCTTTTCTTCTTCATCAATTTCAATACTATGAACTTTAGCCGGCGAAAGGGAGGCGGCGATATTTTCTTTGTCATCATCACTCCATTTAATAATGTCTATATTTTCACCGTTAAGCTCATTTTTAATAGAGTTAACCCTCACACCTCTCTGTCCAACACAAGCTCCAATTGGGTCAATTCTTGGATCGTTACTTTTTACAGCAATTTTACTTCTACTACCAGGCTCTCTAGCCACAGTGATTATTTCTACTGTACCGTCGGCAATTTCAGAAGATTCCGCTTTAAAAAGTTCAATTAAAAATTTTGGATGAGATCTTGAAAGGCGAATAGAAAGACCGCGAGGACCTTCTTCTATAGAATATAAATATGCTTTTATTCTTTGTCCTGGGCGGAATTTTTCATTTCTAATTTGCTCTTCAAAAGGAAGAATAGCTGTTGTTCTACCAAGATCGACAAAAATATTTCCTCTTTCTGCTCTTTGCACAATTCCAGAAATAATACTTCCTTCTCTTGCTTCAAATTCTCCAGCAATAGATTCATTTTCTGCTTCACGAATTTTTTGAACTACAACTTGCTTGGCTGTCTGAGCAGCAATACGTCCAAAATCGCTTTTATTTTCAAGGTTAAATGAGATTTCATCCCCAAGCTCAACATTCTTTTTTAAAAGTTTTGCACTAGATAAAAGAATATGTTTTTCTTCATTATATTTAGGCAATACCAAAACTTCTTCAGGGTTATCTTCAACTAAAGCTTCCTCTTCATCATCTTCATCACTTCCCATGCGAACAGTTGTTTCATCTACAACTATTTTTATCTGTTCAAAAGCAGTTTCACCTGTATCAAAATTTATATGACAACGAATCAGTTGCCCTTTTTTACCGTATTCTTTTTGATAAGCTGCTGCCAGAGATCTTTCTACAGCATCGATTACTCTCTCATGAGGAATCTTTTTTTCTTGCTCTATTGTCTCAAGAGCTATATTTAAAGCTTTTATATCTAACATAAATTTAAATTTACTAATTTTTACTAATTGATTTCCAAAATTTTTAATTAAAAAATCGAGCACTAGCTCGACCAAACTTCACACCTTTACTTAATAATAGATACATTTTAGCAAAAAAAGTTTTCAAAGTCAAAAAAAGAAAATTAAAAAATCTTTTATGTTAAAATGTCTTTATGGCAATAAAAACTCCTATTACTATTATAAATTGGCGTGGTTATGTTTCTGATTTGAAAGAAGCAAAAAACATTTTGAAAGAATTATCAAAAGAATATTCTGACTTGGCTAGGAAAAAAGACATAGAATTAAAAAAGAAACCTAAAAAAAGAGATTTGAATCTTTATTTATCTGTTCCTTCTTCTTTTATTTATCCGTTACAAGAATTTGTAAAAGAAAAGAAAAATGAAAAGCTAAAAAAAATAATTATTGGCGCACAAAATTTTGAAGAAATAGATAAAACCAATAAAAATAACTGTGTGACTTTTTCTCAAATAAAAAGTATTGGTACTAAATTTGTAATTTTAAATAACGATATCGAATTTGAAAATAAAGTTCCCGCAGAAATAGTAGAAGAATTACCAAAAGAAAAATCTAAAAAGAAAAATGAAATCGACAATGTTTTTTTACAAAGACTAAATAGTATTAGTAAAAAAAATATACAAAATAAAAAAGAAGAAGTTGTTGAAGAAAAAATCGATCCTGAAAAAGAAAGTGAAGAACAAAGAAAGCTTTTATTAAAAGCTAAAGAAAAAGAATTTCAAGTTTTAGAGGAAAAATTAAAAACATCTCTTCAAAATCAAATGGAAACTGTCTTAATTATTAAAAGCAATAACGACGATTTAACTTTTCTCACTAGTTTCGTAAAAAGAATGGTGAAAAATCTTCATTATAATTTTTTTGATAAACTTTTTATTTGTTACGAAACTGGTAAAAAGATTTTAAATATGGACAGAGTTTATGTTGATGATTGTCAGGAAAAAGTTATCACTATTAGACGAGCTATAGCAAACCTTTTTGGTATAGACAATGCTAAAAGAGTCAGAATTTTATACAGTGGACCAATTAATTTGAACAATGTTAATTCTATTTTAAAAGAAGGAAGTGTTGATGGAATTTTAATCAACAACGAAACTTCTTCCGCAAAAGATTTAGCAAAAATACTTGTTGAAGCCACAGTTTAAATTCTTCAACATTATCTTTTAATTTAAAAATATGAAAAAAATTATTTTACGTTTAGATTTAAACGTGCCAATAGAAAAAAATGGAAACATTCGAGACACTGAAAGAATCGATGCTGTTATTCCAGAAATAAAAAAATTATCAGAGAAAAATAAAATCATTATTCTCAGCCATTTAGGAAAAGGGGAGAAAAAAGATTCTCTTAAGCCAGTTGAAAATTATCTACGTAAAAAATTAAATAAAAAAGAAAATGAAAATATTCAAATTTTAGATAATGTTCGTTTTTGGAAAGGAGAAACTTTAAAAAAAAGTAGTAAAGAATTTAAAGAGACCGCTAAATATTTCGCTTCATTAGGGGACGAATATATTAATGACGCTTTTGCAACTATGCATAGAGAACACGCTTCTATTGTTGGCATTCCAGAAATATTTAAGAAAGAAAATAAAAAAGTAAGCTTGGGAGACTTGTCAAAAATAGAAATTAAAAATCTTGAAAAGAGTTTAAAATTAGCAAAAGATAAAAAAAATAAAACGCTTCTCATTCTTTCTGGAGCAAAAATCTCTACAAAATTACCTTTAATAACAAAGTTTTTAGATTTAAACGCAAAAGTCTTTGTTGGCGGAGGAATGGCAAATCAAATTTTAAAAGATGTTTTAAATTTAGAAACAGGTTCTTCATTTTTAGAAAAAGACTTTAAAATCTCTCCAGTTATTAAAAAGACTTTACTAACTTCTATTAAAAATAAGCAGTTATTACTTCCAATCGATGTCATTTTAAAAAATAAAAAAGTAGAAACTGTGGATAAACTTAAAGAGAAAGACTATATTGCAGATATTGGCCCAACAACTTTAGCTATTCTTAAAAAAGAAGTGGAAAACTCAAAAAATATCATATTAAATGGACCTTTAGGTTTATACGAGGATGGGTTTGATGCTGGAACTATTGCTATTTTAAAGATTTTAAAAAATAAAAATGTTAACATTTTAATCGGAGGAGGGGATACTTTAGTTCTTGTTAAGAACCTTAAAATAGTCTCAAAAAACAAGACCTTTATCTCTACAGCTGGCGGCGCAATGCTCGAATATTTAGCAAAAGACGGAAAACTTCCTGGCTTATTAGCATTAAATTAACAAAAAATTAAGAAAATTTTGTAATTTTAAAAAGTCTGTTACAATGAATATGTATATGAATTAAAAAAAAATTTATATACAAATTTATTACTTAGTTTTTTGTTGAAAATAAAGCAAAATAATAAATATGACTAGAAGATATAGCCTGCAAAGGCTTCAAAAAGATGTTCTTCTAGGAGTTTCCGGAGTGACTTTGGCTTCAACAATGCTCTTTTCCAGCCCAACAATGGCAAGTATAGATATACAGACCAGAAACAATAGAGATATGACAAATAAAACTGCAACTCAGATAAAAAGAGCAGAAAAAGCCAGCCTAAAAATGCAAAAGAAAAACGCTCTTAGAGAAGAAAATTTTTTGGAGTAAATAAATAATTAAAATTTCATAAATAAAAAATCACACACAAATTTGTGTGTGATTTTGTGTATGTGAATAACTTTTGTCAGATTTAAAGAATTACTTGCTATAATTTTATTATAAATAAGATGAGAAGTTTTGCATTTATTTATTTATTAATATTTTAAGTTTTAACTAAATTATGAAAAAAATTATAAAATTGTTTTCTATAACCTTCTTAGCTTTGGCACTTTTTGCTGTAGCAAATACTTATAGAGTAGTTGCTCAAACAACAGCCAGTGTTCCAGAGACGAAAATGGAAGTAGTCAAATTGGCAACTGTAAATATTTACGATGCTACTAGTACAAAAATTAACAACAAGACTTATTCTGTATCTTTTGTATTTACTAACAGAGAAGGTATACAACCAAATATTCGATACGGTATTCAATTAATAAGGAGATACAATAATAAACCTATTGATATATACCTGGTTAATAAGGCTATAACTCTGGGAGAGAATGATCAAAAAGAAATAACACTGGAATACACAATTCCGGACTATATTTCTGATGGAGTTTATAGAATGCTTATAGTAGCTCAAAATCAAAATGGACTACTTTTAGCAACTTCTCCTACAAGTTTTCCAGAAAAATATATAACCATTGAAAATAGTTCTGGGTTAGATGTAGATAAGTGTTATTTGAAAGTAGAGGGTGATGATCCTAATACTACATACGCCTTTGGTGAAGGGGTGACGATCAAAGCTGGAGTAGAAAAATTAATTGCTTCTTGTGAGATAACAAATAATACCTTGAAGGGAGATGATTTAAGATTACAACTTATTACCCATAAAAGAGATCAGTTGGGAGATATTTTGACTAATGAAATTCTACCAGACCCTATTACCATTAAAGGGAAGAGTACTCAGACAATAACTTTTCCAGTCCCTACTCAGACTACACCACAAGCGTATGATATCGATACTTTCTTAATTAATAGTAAAGGTGAAAAAGTTTCTTACTCAGTATTTTTACACTACGTTATTTCTGGAGTATCAGCAACTATTCAAAATGTTTTAATGGATAAGACTAATTATGTAGCTGGAGATGAAGCACAAGTGAAAGTTCTTTGGACAGCTTCTGCTGACACCTTCTCCTTCTCAAGACTTCCTGGTAGCGATGCTACATATCGTACTAAGATAGATATCAAAGATTCTAATGGAAATATTTGTGGTTCTGTAAATAAAAAAGTTGCCACACCTGAGATCTTAGGAGAAGATCTTATTAAGGTGGCAATTGATAAAACTTGTGACGGAGCTATAGCCGAAGTAAGTATATTAGATGATAATGGCAATGTCTTAGATACCACAAAGATTGATTTAAACAATCCTGTGACAAATGTACAAATAAATGCAAATATTCCTAAAGCTAGCTTTTCTTTTGCAAATGCTAACGCAATATATGTAGTGGTATTAATTTTAGTGCTAGTTTTAATAGCTGTCGGAATTCTACTTCTTAAAAAACAAAAGGTCGAGGATAAATAATCTTTATTATAAATTTAACAACAAAAATATGAAAATTAATAAAAATATAATCTTTGCAATATTAACTCCAATCTTATTCTTCTCCGCCGCAAAAATTGCAAGCGCAGATGTATTTAGTGTAACTTTTACCGATCCTACCCAATCCTCTTCAAATGCATCTCTCGTTGTAGAGTATAGATTAACTGGTGGTAGTCTTGGGAAATTTAAACCTGGAGACACTATCACACCTTATGTCTATGTAAACCCTAAACAAGATATACGTTGTGCAAATGGAGCAACCCATGCTCAAACGTTATATATGTACAATTATAACTTCGAAATAGGAAGACCAGATACAAGCTCTTTCTTAACTCTTAAACAACTCTCTCAAGCTCCTGTTTTTTATCTAGACTCAAATAAAAATACTGTGTACCTAGAGGGGCGTCAGGTCTTCAACGTCTGGAATGCTAGTAGTATAGACCTGAGAGATAATTATGGAAATACTATTGTAGACCTCACAATTACCAACTTAAGTGATGTATATATAGATTCTCAGCGTAATATAAAGGGTACTTTTTCATATACTGGGTATATCGCTGATCGATATGGTAGTGGAGGTAGCACTTATACATCTGGCGAAGCACATGACGTTATCCTTGTAGATAAAAATACCGCTAATGTTCCTCTTTATGTTAGTAGCTATGCCTATGCTGAACCATACACCCCCACTCTTATAGATGTAAATACTGGACAGCGCCCTATTTTATCAAGAACTTATGTGTATGGTAGTGAAGCAATTCCATCTTCTGTATTTATACCGACAAACGCAGATCCTGGACAATATGTAGCCCAATTCAAATTTAGACCATCTTACACAACTTATACCCCTAATAGAAATGTCATAAACAAAGGCTCTTGGAATTTAGTTACAGATCAATATAAATCTTGTCCGAGTGGAGGTAGAGTTTTAATTACTGAAGATTGTCCAACAACCCCAACAGTTCCAACCACTCCGACAATTAAAACTTGTCCTGATGGAAGTAGTATACCTTCCACTCAAAATTGTCCAGCAACTAAGACTTGTGCAGACGGAACTGTGGTTGTTACAACTGCAACTTGTTATAAACCCTGTCCTGATGGATCAATTGTTCCAGAAACTAAGGTTTGTCCAAAACCTTTACCAACTGTTCCTGGAGATTGTAGCGACCCTAGAAAGCCTTGCGAGATGCTTAATTACTTAGAGAAATTCTTAAATATAAAGAAAGCTAATGCTTTAATCCAAGCTTTGGAAGCAGATACTATTATGATGAATGGTGGAGGGGGTGGAGGTGGCGATAGTTCTTATGTTCCTCCTCCAGTAACATGCCCAACAACATCATGGTGGTGTAAGATTGTATTTTATGAAGTTCCTCTATCTCTTCCTCTTGAGGTCTTATCAACAAACACCTCTCCTTCTGTCTTAGTAAACTAATAAAATAAATTTTAATAAAAAATAAAAAACACTTTTCTATAAGTGTTTTTTATTTTATTTAAACAGTACTAGATTTTTAAATCTTAATATCTAAAATTATTGGACAATGATCTGAACCAAAAACTTCTCCTAAAATCTCTACATTTTTGATTTTACTTTTTAAAGACTTAGAAATAAAAAAATAATCAATTCTCCAGCCGACATTTCTCTCTCTGGCAAAAGTTTTCATATCCCACCAAGTATATTCTTGCTTTTCTGGATTTTCTTCTCTCCAAATATCAATAAAATATTTTCTCCATTCCTGAAGCAATTCTCTTTCTTCTGGAGTACAACCAACTTGTCCTGCATTTTCTTTTGGACGGGCAAGATCAATATCGGCGACTGTGGCATTTACATCTCCACAAAAAATCACAGGTTTTTTCTTTTCTAGTTTTCTAGCTAAATTTAAAAATCTTTTATAATAATCGAGTTTATATTGAAAATGTTCTTCACTTTTATTTCCATTTGGAAAATATCCATTTAATAAATAAAAATCTTCGTATTCAGCAACGATAGTTCTACCTTCATTATCTAAAAATTCTTCCTCTTTATAACCCATTGTCCCAGAAACTTTTATTGGCTGCTTTTTTGTATAAATAGCCACCCCAGAATAACCTTTTCTATTATTTGCAGATTCAAAGAATGAATAATATCCCTGTTTATCTTTTGTTTTATCTTCTAATTGATCAATATGGGATTTAGTTTCTTGCAAACAGATGATATCTGGAGAATATTTTTCTACTAAATTATCTAATCCTCCTTTTCTTTCTATAGCGCGAAGCCCGTTTACATTCCAAGTAATTATTTTCATAAAACTATTTTAACATAAGCTATCTCAAACGAAAATTAACTTCTTTTTTTAGAATGATACTTTGCAAACTGGTCTTTTAAGAATTTGTTTGTCACATTTGTATAAATCTGAGTAGTGGCGATAGAAGCGTGGCCAAGCATCATTTGCACCGTCCTTATATCAGCTCCATTTTTTAAAAGATCGGTAGCAAAAGAGTGTCTTAAAACATGGGGGGTACATTTTTTAGAAATACCAACAAATTCTGCATATTTTTTTATAATTCTTTCTACGCTTCTAGTGGTTAATCTTAAATCTTTTCCATCTTTAATTCTACCTTTAGCGGTAAAAGATAAATCTATAAACATAGCGTCGTCGATATCAACTCTTTCTTTTAAATATTCTCTGATAGCATTTCTAGCAAAATCCGAAAAAAAGACGACTCTGACTTTTCCACCTTTTCCGCGAATAGATATTTCTCCATGAGACAAATCTTCATCTCTATCAAGAGAACAAAGTTCAGAAACACGAAGCCCGGTAGAGAAAAAGGTTTCTAAAATAGCTTTATCTCTCAGAGAAGTTAAAAGAAGATTCTTTTTTTGCCCTTCTAAATCTTTAATTTTATTTTTTGAATTATTTAATTCTTTAATTCTCGCTTCATAAAATTCTTCTGGTGCATTTAAAAGATTTTCTAAATCTTTTTCAGTGATTAAATCTAATTCTCTTTGAGAGGTTTTAGCTAATTCAATTTTTTCTGGATTATAGACTTCTACTTCTTTTCTGCGACAATATTTCAAAAAAGCCCTGAGCGCTATCAAGTGATAGTTTTGAGTTTTTTTATCTAAAGTTTCTGAAAGTTTATTTTTTGAATTATAATTCCCTTTTGAGGGGAGGCGATTCAAGAAAAGTCTATACTCACGCATAACCCTATCATCCACGGTCGAAAATTTATTATCTTTTAAGAATTTAATAAACCTGTCGAGATAGTGAATATAATTTCTAACAGTTAAAAGTGATCTACCTCTTTCAATTTCTATATATTCTAGAAAGCTGTCTTTTAGGTTTTCAAGCTCTTTTATGGAGATATTGTGCGACATGGTTATATTTTAGCACAGTTAAAATACTTATATTCAAACTTTTCTTATACTTGCTTTTTTTAGAAAAGTATGATATGATATACAAACTTGTTTAAGTCAAGATAATTTTAATACTAATATGCTTACAAAAAGAAAAAAGGCAAATGCTATCAAGGAAGTACAGATGCATGACACAGATACTGGTTCTGCAGGCTCTCAAGTCGCTATTTTGACTCGTCGAATTGAAGAAGTAACTAATCATCTTAAAACTCATAAAAAAGATAACAGTTCAAGAAGAGGTTTAATTCAATTGGTTGCAGACAGAAGATCTCATTTAAAATATTTAGAAAAAAATCAACCAGAAGTTCACAAAAAAGTAACTAAAAAATTAGGGCTCAGAGCATAATTAAAAATCATCTTCTCAGCGAAGATGATTTTTAATTAAATTATAAGGTTATTATCTTGCTATAATAAACAAGTAAATTTTTATATTAAAAAGTGCAAATTAATTTTTTATAATTTAAAATAAATAACAACAAATATATGTCTATTATTAAACAAAAAGACCAAAGAGTAGCGATTTTGATCGATACTCAAAACTTATATCACAGTGCAAAAAATTTATATAATGCAAAAGTAAATTTCAAAAACGTTTTAGAAGAAGCGCTTGCTGGAAGACATCTTGTGCGAGCCATCGCTTATGTGATTGCTACAGAAGCAGGGGACGAGACAGACTTTTTCGAAGCTTTAACAAAAATTGGAATAGAAACAAAAATCAAAGACTTACAAGTTTTTTTTGGTGGAAATAAAAAAGGCGATTGGGATGTCGGTTTGGCTATCGACGCTATCAGGTTAGCACCAAAAGTGGATACTATAATTCTTGCGACAGGTGATGGGGATTTTGAACCTCTTGTAGAATATTTAAAAAACTCAACCCAAGTAGAAGTGATTTCATTTGGTAAATCGACTTCATCTAGATTAAAAGAAGTTAGCGAAGATTTTGTGGATATGTGTGAAAATCCAGAAAAGTTTGTTATCTCTCATAAAAGAGCTAAACACATTGCTAAGAAAAGATTTATAAAAAAGAATAAATAAAAAGAATTTAAAAAAACTTTTGTGATATAATTTTATTATAGTTAGATTCTTTTTCTATGGCATACATTCCTACTATCCGAACATTCGAAGACGATATCAATGATAATCGTGGTTTTGACGAAGCTCCAATTTCTGGAGGAATAGAAAAAATAAATAAAAAAAGCGATATTCTTGTTCCGGAAAAAAAAGATTCTTCTTTAACAAAAAAAGTTTTAACTTTTATTGCCATATTATTTATCGCAGCATCTTTGGCTATTTTAGGTTATTATTTTTATAATAAATATCTTGAAAGACAAGAAGAGGCCAGACTTATTTCTGAAGCAAACCAAAGACAAGAGCAGCAACTTGCTCAAGATGGTATACAAAATGATTTATCAAAAATTCTTCCAAAACTCGCTCCCGGAATTTCTCCTTATATAGAAGCTGTTGTTCAGAAAAATAATATTATTGTATTAACTATTCGCCCAAATAATACTAATATAGACAATTACTCTGCTTTGTTCGCTTATATTTTAGCTAATAAAAGAGATTTAAATAGCGACTTATTCCACGCATTTAAAATTCAAAATATTTCATCTGGTATGGAAAGTTTTGGTGATATTGTTACTACACCATTCACAAATGACGCCACTTCTTCTACCTCTATAGATCAAAATACTTTAACGCCGATAATTATTACAGCTAAACCAATGTCTTCAAATGATGTTGTTTGGGAATCTAAAACTTTAAACAATCAAGATTTTGAAATCGCTGATGCTGGTTTAATGACCATTCTTTATGGTTATGTTAATAAAAAATATTTGATAATGACTACCTCACAATTTGATTTCCTAGAAACTGTCAGATCGATACAAGTAAATTAACTTTCTATGTCTTTTGCTTCTATTAAATCAAGTTTGGTTATAGGATTAAAAGCTTACTTAATAAAAGTGGAATGTGATATCGGGAGAGGCATAAACGCTTTTTCTTTAATTGGTCTTGGGGATAAAGCGATCGATGAAAGTAAAGATAGAGTATGTTCAGCTTTGAGAAATGCTGGTTTTACTAATCCAAAACAAGTTAATCAAAGAACCACTGTTTCTTTAGCGCCGGGAGATTTAAAGAAAGAAGGTTCAGGTTTTGATTTACCGATAGCCCTATCTTACTTAATAGCCAACAAAGAAATTCTAGTGGCAGAAAAAGAATTAAATGAATCTTTATTTGTTGGCGAATTATCTCTAAAAGGACATTTAGCAAAATTAAAAGGGGCTTTAGCTATTGCAGAATTAGCAGAAAATAATAATTTAAAAAATATATTTTTACCAAAAGAAAACGCGGAAGAAGCTGCTTTAATTCAAAACTTAAATGTTTATGGCGTAGAAACTTTAGAAGAAGTTATTAATCATTTATCTGGGAAAAAGAGATTAGAGAAACAAAAGCCAACTGATATAAGTTTATTTATAGAAAAATCTTCTGAACTTAAAATTGATATTGATATGCAAGATATTAAGGGGCAAGCTGTAGCTAAAAGAGCGCTTTTAATTGCTGCTGCAGGTGGACACAATATCGCTCTCTATGGACCACCGGGGACTGGAAAAACTATGTTAGCTAGAGCAACTAGATCTTTACTTCCACATTTAAATTATAAAAATATTTTAGAGGTTACAAAGATTCACTCTATAGCTGGTTCTGGAGATTTAGTAAATACAAATTTAATATTAGAAGCCCCTTTTCGCTCTCCACATCACACTTCCAGCTATGTGTCTCTGGTTGGTGGAGGATCTATTCCTAAACCTGGAGAAGTAACATTAGCCCATGGAGGAGTTTTATTTTTAGATGAATTTCCAGAGTTTGAAAGAAAAAGTATAGAAGCTCTTCGTGAGCCACTCGAAGAAGGGCACGTTTCTATTTCCAGAGCCAAAGGTACAGAAAAATTTCCAGCAAAATTTATTTTAATTGCTGCTATGAATCCATGCCCTTGTGGTAATAGGGGAAATAAAGATAAAAAATGTATTTGTACACCAAACGATATAGCAAGATACGAAAGAAGACTTTCTGGACCAATTATGGATAGAATAGATATGTGGGTTAATGTTTCAAATATCTCTTATGAACAACTTGGTTCTAAAGAAAAAGACGGTGAAAGTAGTTTAATCTTTAAAGAAAGAATTTTAAAAGCTAGAGAAAAAATGAAATGCCGTTTTGAAAACTGTAATGAAAGAATAGAAATAAATAGAGACATGAGCTCTAAAGATATAAGTATCTTTGCAGAACTCGATCCAAAAATTAAAAAGGAGCTTGATATCTATGCTACCAAACTTCACTTATCTCCAAGAGCTTATCATCGTATTCTTCGTGTAGCTAGAACTATTGCTGATTTGGAAGAAAAAGACACTATAGAGTTGGGGCATATTTTAGAGGCTCTTCAATATAGACCAAAAGTAAATTAATTGCCCTCTAAAATAAAATCACCCTTATTTCTTAAGGGTGATTTTATAGCTTCTTTAGCTTTAATCTAGAATGGATTTCCGGTACCACGAGTTTCAAAGTGAAGATGTGGGCCAGTAGAACGTCCAGTGTTCCCAGTTGTTCCGATTACTTGTCCTTGTTCTACACTTTGTCCTACTGAAACACTAACGGTATCCATATGAGAATAAATTGTTTGGGTTTTATTTGGATGTGAAATAATAATGACTCCTCCATATCCACCATTATATCCTTCAGCGGTAGCCCTCAAGACTGTACCAGCTGCAGCTGCAACAGTTTGAGTCCCTATCCTACATCCATAGTCTACAGCAGTACTATATGGACCATGAAGACCTTGTGTTCGAACACAACCAACTACCGGCATCATAAAGTAACCATTTGTAGCATTAGTTTTATAAACTGGCTTACTTGTATTATTCTTTTTATTTGCAGGTTTTGCAGCAACTTTAATCTCAGCTTCGGCATCTGGAATAAACAAAGTATCTCCTTTGCCAAGTTTAGTATCTATAGTCATACCGTTGTAAGCAGCGACTTCGACTGCATCTACTTTATATTTTTTAGCAATATCTTCTATTGTTCCAGAATTTTTAACTGTGTATTGAATTCCGTCCATAGGGAAAATAAGAAGCGTGTCGCCAGATTTTATAGTTTTACCAGACAAATCATTTGCCCAGATAATAGTATTCTTATTAACATTAAAAAGTTTAGCTATAGTATCTAAAGTGTCCCCAGATTTTACTTCATAGACGCTAATGGTTCCGTCGACGACTTTTTCTTTTTCTGTAGAAACACGCATCGATCCAGATTGAACTCTAAGCGCTCCATCTTTTTCTATATCCAAAGTGTCTGGAACTTCATTTAGCGAAGAAGAAGCTTTAGCTAAACTAGGACGAAGGAGAAAAGGGGTCACATCAACAGATTCAATATTATTGATATTTTTTTCTTTAGTAAAAAGACTTAGCATTCCGCTAAAAATAGACGCGTCAGCCTTGTGGATAAAACCAAAGACCAAAATAAAAACCGCCAAAAGTAAGAATGGGGGATAAAAAGTTTTCTTTATCGTTTTATTTTTTTTCATAAACATTTGAACAAGCAATTTCAGTCTTTTTTGTCGTCTTTGACTTGTTCTGTTGACTGATCCCCGAAGGGAAATAGTCCGTCTTTTTGGTAATAACAATTATAACATAACGCAAGCAAAAGGTGAACCATAAATAAACAAAGCTATTATGTTATAATTTCTATAAGAAAAAACTTTTTATTAGTTTATTTATTGATTATTATTTCTTAAAAATATGTATAACGACAAATTGGATATAAAAAGCCCTTACATAAAAAAAGATGTTGAAAATCTTGAAGATGTAAGGAGACGTATTGCAAAAAGAGCGTCGAGCGATTCTGAAGAAACTAGAAATACACTCTCTTTGTCTAATAAAAGTCGAGAAGAAAGTGATAATCTTTTAGATTCCAAAATACAAAAAGTCAGCAAAAGAATTGTGGGGGAAGAAATTCGAAAATTCGCCGAAATTGCTAGCACAGAAATTTCTGGAGAATTTGAAAAACTCCAAAAGTCTCTAGACAAAAAAATTGAAGACTTAGAAGAAAATTTAAATAATAATCTTTTACTACAAAATGAAAATTTATCCGTTTCTGAAGAAAATATACAAGAGAAAATAAATTTAAAACTCTCGGAGTTAAATTCTGTTCTTGAACAAATGGAGAGTCGAATAAAAGATTTGGAGGTTTATTCTATTTCAGAAAATAAAATAGAAAAAGAAGAGAGTGAAAAAAGAGAAATACATTCAGAAATTACTGAGAAAGACTATACTTTAAATTTATCTAAAAATATTAAAGAAGAAAAAGAAGAAGTGGAGATAGAGGAGGAAGAAGCGGAAGAAAAAGAAGAGAAAAAAAATGAAAGAGAAAGAGAATTAAAAGAAGAGAATGAAGATGAAAATGAGGAGTATGATGAAGATAAAGAAAAAGCAAAACTAGAGGAAAACAAGGAAAAATATAGTGATAAGTGTGAAAAAGAAGAGCCAGAATACGATAAAAAAGAAAAATACGTAAAAGAAAAAATTAAAAAGATTGTAGATAAATTTGAAAGAAACGGTTTTCTTTTTAAGAAAAATATTTTCCTAAGCTCTTTAGAGAATTTAAATGCTAAAGATTTTTTGAAAGATAAGAAAGAGCTTGAAGGTGTAGATGAAAAAGATAGAGAAAAAATGCTTGATATTTTAAAAGATTTAGTTGATGATTTTGACACTGAGCCTAAAAAAGATGAGACCATAAAACATTTTCTAAAAAGAATTTATAGAAAAGAATACGAAAAAAAGAATTAATTTTTGAAAGAATTCTCTTCATGTTAGAATGTCTTTTATGGAGAAAATCTTACTAAACGAAAAACAGTTAGAAGCGGTACAAACTACAAAAGGTCCGCTTTTAATTTTGGCTGGAGCTGGAGCTGGAAAAACAAAAACCATTACTGAAAGAGTAGTTAAAATAATTAAAGACGGAGTAGAACCAAAAAATATACTCTGTGTCACTTTTACCAATAAAGCCGCGAAAGAAATGTTGGAAAGAGTTTTGTCTCGCTTAAACGAAGAAAATCTTATAGAAAAATACGAAAAAAATATTTGGCTAAATCAGAATTTACCAACTATAAAAACTTTTCACTCTTTAGGGCTTTCTATTCTACGACAATTTGGAAAAGAGTTTGGCTTTACAAAAAATCTTACAGTTTTAGACACTTCCGATACGAATCAAGTTATCAAAAGTCTTTTAAATGAGCTTGGCTTAGATCCAAAACTTCATGATGCTACAAAAATTAGAAATGCAATCAGTAGAGAAAAAACTTCTTGGCAAACGGTCGATGACTATGCCAAAAAAGTTTCTAGTTACAATATGGAGATTATTGAAAAAGTCTGGAGGCTTTATGAAAAAGAACTTATTAAGCAAGGTTCTGTTGATTTTGATGATTTAATCATAAAAACTATTGAACTTTTTAAGACAAATTCTGAAGCAAAAAAATACTATCAAGATAAATTTAGATACATTCATATAGACGAATATCAGGATACAAACAATTCTCAATACGAGCTTATAAAAGAACTACTAAATACTGAGGAAAAAAATATCTGCGTCGTAGGAGATATTGATCAAAATATTTATTCTTGGCGTGGTGCCAATTTAAGAAATATTTTAAATTTTGAAAAAGATTTTCCAGATGGAAAAGTTGTACTTTTAGAAGAAAACTATCGATCGACTAAAAATATTTTAGATTTAGCCAATGTTTCTATTCAAAAAAATAAAGCTAGATTTCCAAAAAATCTTTTTACAAATAAAAGTACTGGGGACGAAATAGAAATTTGTCCAACTTTTGATGAAAAAGCTGAAGCTGATTTTATAGTACAAAAAATTAAAGAACTTGTGAGAGAAAAAGGTGTAGATTTAAAAGATATAGCTGTACTTTTTAGAACAAATTTTCAATCTAGAATTTTAGAAGAATATTTTATTAAAAATAATATAGCTTACAACTTGCTTGGTACAAAATTCTTTGAAAGAAAAGAAATAAAAGATGTGATGAGCTATTTAAGGGTTAGCTTAAATAGAAATAATTTAGCAGATTTAAAAAGAGTTTTTGAAACTCCGAAAAGGGGAATTGGTAAAGCTAGTATCGCTAAAGTTTTTGCCGGAGATATGAGCTCGATCTCCGCTTCTACTCTACAAAAAATTCACTCTCTTTATGAATTTTTAGATAAAATAAAAGACGACATAGAGAATAATAGAAAAAATCTTTCAGAAATAATCATGAGCATAATTAAAGACTCCGGTATTGAAGAGGAGCTTTTAAATGGATCTAGTGAGGATAAAGAAAGATTGGAAAATGTAAGAGAACTTGTGACTATTACAAAAAAGTTTGACGATTTACCATCATTCGAAGCTTTTGAAATATTTATTGATGAAACTTCTTTAAAAAGTGATCAGGATGAGGAGGGGGCTAAAGATGGTGTAAGGCTTATGACTATACACGCAGCGAAAGGTTTGGAGTTTGATTATGTTTTTGTCGCTGGACTTGAGCAAGATCTATTTCCTCATATAGATATCGGTAATAGTAAAAAAAGTTTAGAGGAAACAGAAGAGGAAAGAAGACTTTTTTATGTTGCCATCACTAGAGCCAAGAAAAAACTATATCTTTGTTTTGCAGAAATGAGAACAATTTATGGCGAAAAGAGAATTAATATTCCTAGTGAATTTTTAGAAGATGTGAATGAGCTTAAAGAAGAACAGGTTATTTACCACGATATTTATTATCAAAGTGATCCAGAAACTAATTTTTTTAAACCAAAAAAGAAAAATTGGGAATTTGCCGATGACGAATGGGAAGAAGACTTTTTAGAAATTTAGTGCTAAAATCATAAAAATGAAACCTAAAAAATCTCTTGGTCAAAATTTTCTAACTAATAAAAAGGCGATTTTTGAAATTGTAAAAGCTGGAGATATTGAAGAGAGAGATACTATTCTTGAAATCGGACCAGGAAAAGGGGCTTTAACTGAAGAGCTTTTAAAAAGTTCAGCAAAGAAAATTATTGCTATAGAAAAAGATAAGAAATTAATACCTTTTCTTACTGAAAAATTTATAGAAGAAATAAAAACTAGTCGCCTAATTTTAATAGAAGGGGATATTTTGGATTTTGAAATAGAAAAGCTGTTTAAAAAAGACTCTTATAAACTTATAGCCAATATTCCTTACTATATTACCGGAATGATTATAGAAAAATTTTTATCTGCAACTAAAAAACCAGAAAAACTTGTGCTTTTAGTACAAAAAGAAGTGGCTGAAAGGATAGTCGCACGTGACAAAAAAGAATCCATACTTTCTTTGGCTGTTAAATTTTACGGAAATCCAAAAATTATTTATAAAGTATCTGCTGGAAGTTTTTTTCCAAAACCAAAAGTTGATAGCGCTGTTTTAAAAATTGAAACTGATAATAATGTTGTTTTTAAAAAAGAGTTTGAAGAAAGATATTTTAAATTAATCAAAAAATCATTCTCTCATAAAAGAAAAGTTATGTTGAATAACTTAAAAAAAGAATATTCTGAGCAGGATTGGGATAAAATTTTTGAAAAACTAGGTTTAGATAAAAAAGTGAGAGCGGAAGATTTAGAAATAGAGTCATTTTTAAATATTACAAAAGAACTAATCTAAATAATTTCTCTAGTTTTTCATGTTAAAATTAATTAGTAAATTAAGCTTATTAAAAATTATTAATTAATATGAAAAATGAAAATCTTGCTGTTTTTTGGAATAACTTGCGAGACAAGCTTTCTAAAGTAGATATAAAAATATATTTATATGCTTTAGGGGTTATTGCGGCAATAGTTATGATTATATTAACTTCAAATTCCTATTCAAAGTATGGGAATGTGAAAAAAGATGGAAAATTCTATTTAGATATACAAAAAATTGCTTCCGATTATGGTATTAACCTAAACCCTACTGTAGAAGAGGGGAAAGATTATACAAATAATACTGATGCAAATTTAACTGAAGATTTATCTAGATCTCTATATTTAACTAATCTTTATTTAGAACAAAACGGAATGACTGATCCTACAGCTAGAGGAAAAATCTTGGCTGATATTATTTTTAATTATCAAGAACAACTTGTAGGCAAAAAATACACTTTAGATAATTTAAATATTATCCGCGAAGAAAATAAAGAGAGTTTACAAGAGTATTATGACGATATTTATAATACTTTTCAAATATATGGACAAGAATTAAATAAGCTACCCAAAAACCCTTTCTCTTCATATTCTAACGCAACCTCTATAGACGAAAATACGTTCCTTTCTCTTTGGGAAGAAATGAAAAATATGATGCAAAAGAATATAAACATAAACAACACTTTAATTAATAATTTAATTTCTATTCCAGCTACAGAAAGAGGAGCAACATATCAACTCGAGTTAATAAATTTAATTTCAAAAGATATAGCTTACTATAACTCTATTCAGCAAATAGATGCTGACCCAGCTAAATATATTCTAATTAACGGGGATCTTTTTGCTGAAGATTTCCAAAAAGAACTTTCCAATACCGCTCTTTTATTCTTTAATTATTTTAATGAATTTAATGTAAAAATGAGATAAATGACTAAAAATAAAAATATGATAAATATAAAACAAATTTCTAAAAAAATATTGGCTCTGATTTTAATTTTTTCGTTTTTGACTCCTAGCTTATTACCTAAAAAAGCTTCTGCTTTTTTAGGTGTAGGAGATACTGGAGATGTAATACTCGGGGCTATTTTTGGTCAAGATACAGCAAAATGGATAGCAGATAAAGCTGTTCAAGCTAAAGAGCTTATAAATGACAGTATGGTTATTTACCAAAACACTTTAGCGGCAAAACAACTTGTGCAAGGAATAAAAAATTTTGACGCAGAGACTTTTGCAAAAAATGCTTCTAGCGATGTCCTTAATCGTGTCGGCGATGCAGTTATGACTAATTTAGGAATAACCAGAGATCAGGCTACAAACATTTATACACAAGGTCAGCAAGTTGTAACTAATTTTGGAAATTATTTAGACATGATTTCTGTAAATGAAATTAAAAAGGGTCTATCTAATATACAACTTACGGTAAACACGACTCCATACACAGCAGACATCTATAAAGACATTGCTGATTTTACAAAAAATACTTCAGATACAGCTTTAGGAAAAGTCGTAAACTTTAGTTTGCCTTATATAGTAAAAGATGAAATTTGTAATAGTCCTGAATTAAAAAATATAATAAAAAATGGAGAACCAGAAACTTTTGCTCGCCCAAAAAAAGCAGTTGGTGATGTAGATATAGATAAATTATGTAATACTAGTTTACAAAAACCACAAAAAGAAGCCGCTAGAGCTCAAGCTGTATTTATTGGTTTAGCTAACGCTGGCTATGGAGGACCAAGAACCAGTGAAGCTCTTGCTAATCCAGCTAACACACCTTCAGGGGTTGTTAACTTAGCTATCTCTAATATTTTAGCCCAAAAAGATAAAGTCGTTGACGCTACATCAAAACAAACTGAAGCTACAGGAATGTTTTTAGGGGACCAAAAATGTGTAGATAAAGATGGTAAAGAGGTAAAATTTAACCCTGAAGACGCTACACAATTCTGCTCTCAACAAACCTCTACAGCTCAAGGAAGTGGTGCTGTTTTGCAAGAAAAAGTTTCCGCTGCTGCAAACGCACCTTACGATAGTATAAAAGCCAGACTAGACTCTATTCATAATAAATTAAAAAATGGAGATCTTACTGGCGCTGCTGATACAATGAACTTAATCTCCTCAATAATAAATGTTGGTAGAAAAGATATTTATGCCGTGACAAATAATCCTTATGACAACCCTTATAGTGGACTAGCAACATCTCTAGGTGCTTTACAAAAAACCCAAGACACTCAAAATCTTCTTTGGGTTAGCACAGAAGAAGCTTCAAGAGAGTATGCTTTTGGTTCAGAAAAATATTCTTCAGATGACTTGCAAAGAGCTTTAGATATTTATGAAAATATAAGAATAGTAAATACTGAAAGGTTAAACACTAATTCATATACTTACTTAGTATTAAAAACTTCTGTAGAAAGAGCTAAAACAGCCGTCGTAAATGCTCAACAGGATGCTATGAATGTAGGTTTTTGGAAAAGTATTTTCTATCCTAGAAAAAGTAAAAATATTCGAAAATCTGCTACAAATAAGACGGACGCTGCAAAAAAATTAACTGTAGCTTTGGTAAATCAAACAATGGAAACAAGAGATCTCATCAAAGAAATGGCAAAAAATAATTATCGCGAACAACAAATGAGAAAACTTTTAATGGATTTAAGAGACACAAAAGATGTTGATACGCAAAATAATCAAGAAGCTTTAGCGCAAGCTTTGGATGGGGCTTATACAGAAAAAGATTATGAATATCTTATCTCCGATTGGCAATATATTCCAGAATACTCCGAACTAACTTCTGACCCTGTTGCAGCAATAGAAGAAGACGCTTCCTATTATGTTCCATCAAGAAGAGAAGTGGAAGGACCTTATACAAAACACGTTTTAGGGTACTTAAGAGTTAGGGCATACTTAATGTTAAGAGATTCTTTAAAGGCGGGATCTCCTTCAACAATTCCAGCAAAAGATACAGGAATGTTTTCAGCTTATGGTATTAAAAATCTAGAGTATTTGGATCCAAATTTACCAAGACCTTCCGCAAAAAATACTGCTGTGATAGACTCTAGCAGCTCAAAAACTTTTTCTGAACTGTCTTATTGTAACCAACTAAAGATTGGTATTTGTAATAATGCAGAACTACAAATACTTACTGATTCCTTGAAAGATTATAATGAACCAATTCCAGATCCACTAGAAGGCCAGCCAGACCCTTGTATATCTCCGGAAATTTCAATCAGAAATATTTGTGCCCAGTCAGCTAATACTGACGACCTTGAACTTAGAAATCACTGTAAAGACGAAACTTCTATTCAAGCCGCAATAACCTCAGCAATTAAAGAGTGTGCAGCTGAATAATATTGCTTTCTTTTAAAAAACAAAAAGCGGAATTTTCCGCTTTTTGTTTTTTATTTATGATAAAATAAATAAATGAAAAGGAAAAAGTTTTCTTCTATTTTCTCCACAAAAACACTTGGAATTATTTTATTTATAGTTCTAGGATTTTTTAGTTTAGGTATAAAAAACACGGAAGCCAAAATAGTTGTTGGAATAAAGTTAGACAATAAAGACACGTCTGTTTTGATGACGGCAACAACATCTTATAAAGTAGAAAGCACATATATTCCAGGTGGAAGTTTTGGTGCTGGCTCATACTCTACTGATTACATACCAATACCATCATCAGATCTTCTTTCTATTCAAAATCAAGTTGAAGAGAAAATTAAAAAAAATGAGACAGATAACTCTTCTAAATACGACTCATTATTTACTGGATATAAAAACCAATTAGATGCTGTAGATTCCACGTCTTACCCTGAGGCTAAAAAATATTTATTAGAGATATTTGACCAGGCAAAAACTATTCACAACAATAGCTATTTATCTATTTATAATAAAATGAAAAATTCGGCTGTCTCCAATAACTTTGTTGAGGGTGATGTTGATGGGGCTTCAGCAAAATTAATGCGTATCTATATATATAGAGAAATTAATGACTTTCTTACAGAAGGCCGGACTGTGTTAGAGTTAGAAAAAATACCTCAAGGTATTAAAGATATTGCAAATGAAATAAAAAATCAAACCGAAAATCCTTCTGGTTGGAATTGGTTGGGAGGTGAAGATAAAAAGACTTTGAGCGACGCCGAAAAAACTGGTGCAGAGTTTCCTTATAAAGGAGAAACCTTTTTTGTCCCAACAGAAACTAGTGGGGGACCTAAAACTAATCCCTCTAGTCCTATAACTAACCCTTCAGGGGAAGTTATGGTGGAATCTTACGAAACCCCAACTGTTTGTGAGGCGACAGGTCTTTGGGGTGTTATGCAAAGTCCAAACTGTTCTGTTGCGGCTTATTTAGTAAATCTAGTTTTAGAAGGAATAAATTCTTTACTACAAGGACTAACAAAACTTGTTGGTGGAATTTTTGACTGGGTTGTCCGTTTTAGTATTTACAATTTTAATGACTGGGTAGTTAATTCAAATGCTTATTTAGTTTGGAGGAATGTTATTTTATCTTTAGTAACATCCCTACTTCTGCCTATAGTGTTTTACATGCTTATTAGAATGCTTATTGATAATGACACTTCTAAAATTAAAAAAATACTTCCAAGAATTTTAATTACAGCTCTATTTGTATATTTCTCTTTTGCTATTGTTGGCTGGATTATAGATCAAACAAACGTTCTTTCTATTTATATTTATAGAAGTATGCATAATCCTGGAGAAACTTTGGGTGATGCTTTGGCTGATGTTTTAGCTATCGATACTAGATCTTTGGGAGCAGCTAGAGCTGATTGGGGTTTTACTTTATTCCAAGCCATAAAAATAGTTATTAATGGTGTAGCTGTTCTCGTGTTGGTTCAAGGTATGGTTCTACTACTTATGCGAGCCATAATTTTACTTCTAGTTTTAATTTTTTCTCCATTAATGCTTTTACCTGCTGGTATAAATGAATATATTGATAAATATAGAGACATGGTAATTAAAAGCTTTACCACTTCTGTAATCTCTGCTCCGATTTTTATGTTTATAGTTTTGATAGCTTTACAAATAGGTGCTGCCATTAGAGATTCTTTACAAAATAATCCTCAATTAAATTCACTTTCTACTGGTATGGCTGGAGCTGGTGAAGCAGGAAATACTTTTATGGGGGCTAGTGTGGCTTCCGCAATTATTATAGTAGTTTTACAATTAGCTATTACAGTTTCTAAAAAAATGAGTTCTGATCTTGGTGGTCAAGTCGCTGGAAAAGTAGGTGGCTTTGTAGGTAATTTTGCACTTGGTACCACGGGGGCTGTTATGAGACGTGGAGCTACAGCTGTATCAAATTCGGACAAATTCCAAGGTTGGATAAGAAAAAATGAAGATGGAACTAAGCGTGTAAATCAAATATTAGCCGCTGGAGGACGTCAGCTTGACAGGACATTAAGCACCTCTTCGTTTGACGCAAGAAATATTGGAAAGAAAAATCCTAACAAACAAGCTTTGGAAGAAAATGTACAAAAGAAATCGGAGTTGCGTACAGTTCAGTCTGATATAGCTTATGCTAGAAAAAAATTAAGCGAAAAAGATATTTCTGAGTCTGATAAAAAGCACTGGAATACTGTACTAGGAAATTCAGAAAAGAGGAAAGGGGAATTAGAAAAAGATTTATTTGGAGATAAAAAATCCCAAAACCTCCTCCAGGATGTTAATCAAACTTTTAAAGATAACCCTGGCACAGGTGCTGAGAGTATGAAAAACAAAGAAGAAGAGATAAAAGCTTCTATAGATAAAGAATTTCTAAAAGAAGGTAAAGGAGAGAACTATTTTTCACAAAATCTAGAAAAACCTGAAAACGAAAAATTAAAAACTGAATTCTTAAATGCATTAAAAGAACTCAATCCGAGAGAAGCCTATATGAGCCTTTCCAAAGTTTTAGCAGACTTTAGAGTATCTGAAAGAGAAAGGGAGAGATTGGAGAGAAAATCAAAACTGGGAAAAGAAAAAAAAGAGAGCTCTGATATTAAAGAGAAAAAAACTTCTAGCAAACCTGAAGTTGTCGTAGTAAATCGTGGTGGCACAAAAAGTACAGCAGAAGCTCCAAAAACTATTCAAAGTAATACTGTAAGGGAAATACTAGACAATAATGAGCAACAGTTTGGAGATGAATTTAAGCAAGCAAATTTTGCAAGTAAAAAAAGAATTATTGAACACTTACGAGAAAAAACTGGAGAAAATACTAATACAAAAACTAAAAATATGACACCTGAGGAACCTCTAAAAAACGCCTCTTAATTAAAAAACCTAATTTATTTGATATAATTATTTTATGTCGGAAGAAAATAAATTAGCTTTAGAACTAAAAGAGGGCGATTATTCTTTAAATGAAACGGAGGCTGACTTTGACTATGATTTTTTAAATCCTGAAAAGGAACCTGAAAAACCTCCACAAAAAAATGAAAATATTGTCCTTACTCAATTTGATACCGCTTTTTCAAATTCTTCAAAAGTGATACAAGACTATATTTTAGGAGACAAGCTTGAAGAGAGTGTTCGCTTGATTTGCAAAATAGAAAAATTAGAAGGAGAAAAAGCGAGAGTTATTGTTGAAAATATTGCTGTTTCAATTTTAGTTGGGCTTCTTCCTATTAATGAAGCCAAAGAAACTCTGGTTGAAAGTTTTAGCTCTAGCGGTATCATGCTGGAATCTTTTACAGCAAGTTCGATTTTGAAAAGTATAGACACTTATATTCTTACTGATATTCGTAAAAATATTTTAGAAAGTAAACTTGAAAACAAAAGAGAAATAAGACATCTTACTTTAAAAGAAAAAAGGGAAGAAGCTGAAAAAGAAGAGCTAAGAAAAATTCTTCTACAAAGAACTGGTACTATAACTGGCAAAGGGGAACCTCTAATTCAGTATAAAGAAAGAGAGAAGACTGAACAAGAGCTTATTAAAGAGGAAGAAAAAAAGAAAGAAGAAGAAAAAAAGGTTCAAGAAATGAATAGAGATTCTTTGTTGGCAAAAATAAATATGCAGAATGTGTCTGATACGGATAAAATAAAAGAAAGAATGATTCAAATTAAAAGAGAGGAAGATGAAAGAATGCAAAGAGTTTTAGCTAAAGAAAAAAGAGAGGAAGAAAGGGTTGCTGAAATAAGAAACAAAGAAAAAGAAGAGGAGACTAAGAGAAAGGAAATTGAAGAAGAATTAGAATATCCAGAAGAAAATCCTTTAGCTCTCAAAAATGAAGATTTCAGTCAAATACTTGTCGAAAACTTAAAAGAGAAGCTGTCTGCAAATGAGGATGAGAAAACAAATTTAGATACCTTAAGACAACAAAGAGAGAAAGAGGAGATAGAAATTCAAAAAGCTAAAAATAATGACTATTATAAAAGTACTTTGTCTGAAGAGATTCCAGAAAGTGTTGATGAAAATTTTGATCCCTATAGAGAAGCTTTTTAGATTCTTTGCTAAAAATGATAGAATATAAACATGCAATTTAGACTTCCTCAATTCTTGGACATTGAAGATAAGATTTTTGGTCCTTTTACTCTCAAACAATTTGGGTATCTGTTGGGGGCTATAGCTTTTGGATATCTTTTTTGGAGAATTATTCCTGCAAAAATTATAGCTGTGCCTTTAATTCTTATTTTTTCTGGAACTTTTGTGGCTCTAGCTTTTGTCAAAATAAATAATAGACCTTTTGCTGACATTTTAGAATCAGCTTATAAATTTTTAATTGGAAACAAAACTTATGTTTGGTATCAAGAGAAAAAAATCGAAAAAGAAGAGCCTAAAAAAGACTTAAGAGCTATCGATCTTTTAAAGAAAAATAAAATTGAGGAAGAAAAAAGTCCTTTTGATAAAATTAGAGAGTTGTCTGGAAAATTAGATATTTTAGACGAAGATAAAAAACACGCTGTCAATTTAAGAGAAGAACTTATTAAAAGAAATCAGACAAAAAATTCTTAGTATCTATTTTCTGATGCTATAATAGAAGCATGGCAAAAAACTCTTCTCAAAATTTTGTCCCAATTAGAGAAATTAGAAGCGGGGTGATTATTTTAAATAGTGGCAACATGAGAGCTATTCTTTCGACCACTTCTTTAAACTTGTCTTTAAAAAGTGAGGATGAACAAATGGGAATTATTACCGCTTTTCAAAGCTTTTTAAACTCTTTGGATTTTAATGTTCAAATTTTTGTTCAATCTAAAAAAATTGACATTCGTGATTATATAAAAAGTTTAAAGGAGAGGGAAAGAGAGGCTTCTGAAGAGCTTTTAAAGATTCAAATAAAAGAATATACGGATTTTATACAAAAATTTACTGAGGAACAAAATATTATGACGAAAAATTTTTACATAGTTGTTCCTTATGATATTCCAACACTTGTTGGAAATACAAAAAGAATGAATGAAATGGATTTTATAAAAAATGAAAATCAATTAATGCAAAGAGTTTCTATTGTGGTTAGCGGACTTACCGCTTTAGGATTAAAATTAAAACTGATAGACACGGAAGAAATTGTTGGACTATTTTATAAATTATTTAATCCAAATGAGTTAGATGTTAATACAAAAAAATTATAAAGCTATGGGTATTTTAGATATTTTTTCAAAAAATAATAAACAAAATTTAAATGAAGAACCTTCTAAAGAAGAAGTTTATGATGAGGCTAGTTCAGAATTGAAAAATTTTATAGCTCCAGCCGGCTTAAAAGTCGACGCACAACAATTAAATCTTTCTGGAAAATTAGCTAAAAGTTTTTTTGTTATATCTTATCCTAGATATTTAGATGATTCTTGGTTGGCCCCAATTATTAATCTAGACAAAATTTTTAATGTTTCTATTCATATCACCCCTTTAGCTACAGCTGAAATGATGAAAAAATTTCAAAAGAAAGTGGTAGAAATAGAGAGTCAAATTTATGTAAAGCAAGAAAAAGGTGAAGTTCGTGATCCAAAATTAGAAACAGCTTTAAGAGACCTGGAAGACTTGAGAGACTCTCTTCAACAATCCAGTGAAAAGATGTTTGAAGTTGGTCTTTATATTACGATTTTTGGAGATACCGATGATGAATTAAAAAAAGTAGAAACTGAAATTAAAAATATTTTAGAAAGTAAGCTTATTTATTTAAGACCAGCTCTCTTTCAGCAAGCTGAAGCTTTAAAAACTATAATGCCTTTTTGTGTAGATGAAATAAAAATCACTACTCAGCTAAATACTTCTCCACTTTCTTCTTTCTTTCCATTTCTTTCTTTCGACCTTTCAACAAATAGTGGTATTTTATATGGTTTAAATAGACATAATGGCTCTTTAATTTTATTTGATAGATTTTCTCTTGAGAACTACAACAGTATGGTTTTTGCTACTTCTGGATCTGGTAAATCTTATTACACAAAACTTGAAATTTTACGTACTTTAATGTTTGATACCAATGTTATTATCATCGACCCTGAAAGAGAGTATGAATATTTAGCGGAATCTGTTGGTGGTAGATATTTTAATATATCTTTAAATTCAGATCATCACATTAATCCTTTCGATTTAGCAATACCCGGAGAAGATGAATCTGTTGGTGATGTTTTGAGAAGTAATATTATTCACTTGGTAGGGCTCATGCGAGTAATGCTTGGCGGACTTACTCCTGAAGAGGATTCTATTGTCGATAGAGCTTTAACAGAAACTTATGCGATAAAAGATATAACCTCGGCAACCGAAAGTTTAGATGGTATAGAATTTCCTGTCTTAGGAGATTTTGCTGAAGTACTTTCTGGTATTGAGGGATCTGAAAGTGTTTTACAAAGACTTTCTAAATATACAGAAGGGGTCTGGTCAGGATTTATTGGGCAACCTTCTAATATTGATATTAATAAAAAATTAATCTGTTTTTCTATTCGTGACATGGAGGATGAGCTTAAGCCTGTCGCTATGTATATTATTACTCATTATATTTGGGGAGAGATTAGAAAAGAGTTAAAGAAAAGGCTTTTAATTATAGACGAGGCTTGGATAATGATGAAAAATGAAGACACTGCATCCTTTTTGTTTGGAATGGCAAAAAGGGGAAGAAAATATTATTTAGGTTTGTCTGTAATTTCTCAAGACGTAGGAGACTTTTTGCGTTCAGCTTACGGTTTACCTATTATTACTAACTCAAGTATGCTTTTACTTTTAAAACAATCTCCTTCTAGTATAGATCTGGTCCAAAAAACTTTTAATCTTACAGATGAAGAAAAGTATTTATTACTTAGTTCTGGAGTAGGGGAAGGAATATTCTTTGCTGGGCAAAAACATGTGGCTATAAAAGTTATTTCTTCTTATGTTGAAGATCAAATAGTTACAACTAATCCGGCACAGCTTTTGGAAGCTAAGAAAAAAAGACAACGGGCCGCATAATTCTGATATAATATATTTAATGAAAAAAAATAAAAGATATTTCTCTTTTTTGTTTTTAGTATTTACTTTCTTATTTATAGCCACTTTTTCAATAATAAAAGCACAGGTATATACTATCTCTTCTAAAGTCACTATAGATTGGGAAGTTTTAAATAGTTATACACCTCCTTTTTATGAAGGTAAGAGTTTGGCAGCTGAACAAGCCGATATAAAAGCTATTGCTGACGCAGAAATTTTTACCCCTGTTGGAGTTTTGGATAAAAGTAAACTCTTTTACGCTTGGACATATAATGACTATTATGTGCACAACTATTCAAAAACTGGAGGAAATATTATTTATATTACTCTTGATCCTTTAAAAACTGAGAATGTTATCAGGTTAAAAGTTTATGAAAATAATAGACAAGAAAATCTTCTAGCTGAGAAAATTATTAGAATTTATCCTAAAAAAATTACACCTATTTTGTATAAAAAAAGCTCTAGCCCTATTATTACTTACTCCAACGCTTTAAATAAAAAATATGAACATTATGCGGTTAATAGAGGTGAGTCTCTTGAGATTTTAGCAGAACCATATTTCTTCTCAGCCAAATCTCCTAGAGATGAAAATTTAAGCTATACATGGTCTTTAAATGGTATTCCTGGCAACATAAACCGCTCCAATGTTTTTGATTATAGAGCACCAGTGACAGCTTATGGAGATTTTGGTATAGGTTTAACAATAACTAACGATTCTAAACTTTTACAAAAAGGGGAAACTCTTTTAAATTTTCTATTGAAGCAAAATTAGCTTATTCTTGTGTTAAAATATAGTCATATATGAAAAAGTTTTTTGTTTTTTTCTTTTTGATTTTTACACTCTTTTCTTTTAATATTTCTTTTTCTCAAAATCAAAGCCAGGACCAAACCGATGTTTATTCTAGACAGGAAACCTATGACTATGTTTCTTCTTTTGATGGTACATCTAGTTCTACCACCTTTGACAACACTGACACAGGAGGAATTTCTAGTACAATGAATTATCTTTTAACTATTTTGGCTGTAGTTATTATAGTTTTAATTGTTTTTCGTGTAATACAAGGAGCTGTTATAAAAGGAACTTTAGATAATATTTATCAACAAACAAAAGGTAGGAGTTTTATACAAAATGCAGGAATAGCTTTAATAATTTTTATTTTCTCTTATGCGATTTTATCTTTTATCAACCCTAAATTAACAGGTTGGACCTTGGCGACAAAATACGCAAATACCGCATTAAGAAGAATGTCTCCTAACACTGAAACTTGTAATCCTAATGATAAATATAAAAGTCCAAATAATATTATGGATATGCTCATGCAGGACGAAGGTAGCAGAAATAGTATCTACACAGACACGACAGGAAACCCTAGTATTGGAGTTGGTTTTAATTTAAAAAGAGCGGATGCGGCTACTGTTAAAAACGACTTACTTAGAGCTGAAATACCTGAGGATACTGTAAACAAACTTCTTAATTACGACAGAACTGTAACCATTGAAGAAAGGCACATTAAAAAGCTTTTAGAGGCTGATTTTGAGTCACATAAACAAATGGCTATAGCTTTTGCTGGAGGACAATCAAGATTCAGTGAACACCCTGAAAATATCCAAAACGTTTTAATTAATATGACTTTTAATATGGGGTCTGGTGGTATATCTAGCTTTGTAAATCTTAAAAAAGCCTTAGATGTGGGAGATTATATGGGAGTAGCTAGAGAAATTGTGGATAGTAGATATTGTGGTCAGGTTGGTGGAAGATGTTCTCGTTTAGCAAATTTAGCAGCTCCACAATATTGTGTGGAATATCAGAAAGAATTAGCAGAAAGTATGTCGCTTTTTTCAAGCAATGGTGGTAAAGGTGGTTGTGTAGCCTTAACAAATGATCAATTAGAACAAGTTGGTACAAAAAGAGATGGTGGTTGTGTTCCCGCTGGACCAATCTATTTAAGAAAAGACGTTGCTCAAAAATTTAAAGAAATGCAAGCAGCTGCATTGTCAGAGGCCAATATAAAATTAGAAGCTTATGTTGGATATAGAGATGATGCCGCCCAAGTTTGTTTATATAATCAAATGAAAGGAAAGAGTGCTGTGGCTACACCTTGTAGTATGGGCGGAAACGGTTCGAATCATTCAAATGGTACCGCGATAGATCTAACAAATGCAAGTATAGGAGGTTGCGGAAAGGTGGGAGCTTGTAATACAAAAGAATTTTTATGGCTTAAAGAAAATGGTGGTAGATGGGGTTTTTATAATAAACTAGGAACAACTGATAATGTTCATTGGTCACTAACTGGAAAATAGCCTTATGGAACCTAAAAAACAATCATTTTTTAAAAAATATAAAAAAGAAATAGTTATCGTTATTATTGCTATCTTCGTTTTTGGTTCACTATTTTATTTTCTTTTTTTAAGAAATAAAACAAATTCTTCTCAAAACATGCAAGACTTATCTGGTAAACCAGCTTTTAATTTTAAAAATCTTTTGAGTTTTTTTACTGGTGACAATAAGGGGGATGACACAGACGGAAACAATCTTGATGAAAATATTGCTCATGATTATTATTTTGAGGGTTTAATAAAAATTTGGGATAAACCTGTGGCTGGGTACAATTTTTATGATAAGCTGTTTACTTATAAATATATCGATATCGACGGTATCGAGCAAGACGCCACTTCTACAAAAACTATTCTGCAATTTGTTGATAGTGAAACTGGTTTTGTTTATGAAAAAGATTTACTTGCTCCAACTTCTAGTCCATATCAAGTAACGATTACCCCTTTTCCAAATACAGTAAAAGCTTACTTTATGAATGAAAAAGGAGGTTATAAAAATAGAGTATTTTTCCAATATTTAAATGCTGATAATACAATAAAAACTGTGAGTGCTACAATACCTACATATTATGGCTCTACTGCGAATTTAATGAACTCTTCAACTCTTCCGGATAATATAAAAAATATTACAACTTCTCAAAACAATACACGTTTAGCTTATATAGTTCAAAAAAATAAAAAAACTGGCGGAAAGGACGATACTTATACAGACTGGTATTTATTAGAAGACGTAAATGACTCTTATGGTAGAAGAGTTTATAGCTCCGATCTTTCTTCTTGGAAATTAATTCTTTCTAATATTGGTGATCTTTTTGCTCAAACAACTGATACAGCATATGAAAATAACACGCTCTATAAAGTAAATATCCATAAAAATATTTTAGGTGACCTTTCTCAACTTTACGGAGACCATAATGGAATGTTCTTTTTAATAGAAAACAATAATTTATTGACATCTATTTTTACAGGCTCCGGGATAAAGCTTTATAAAAACACAACCTTTAATAGTACACCTTTCACTGACAACGATTTAGTTTCATTAAATTTCACAACTTTAGCTAATAAATGTGTACAAAATAATGCCTCAAATGGTCAACTTTTAATTTGCTCTGTACCAAAAGAAATTATTAACTATGATACTGGTTTACCTGATGCTTGGTATCAAGGTATGACCACTTGGGAAGACAATTTCTATGTAATGAGTAGTGATTATCCAAATGGAAAACTTTTGTTTGATATTAAAAAAGACGGTCAAGTTGAAGATATTATTGATGCTAAAAATTTAAATATAAACTCCTATAAATCCCATCTTGGTTTTATAAATAAAAATGACGGTTCTCTTTGGACTTTAAACATAGATAATATATTATATTCTGGAGGAGATTAATGTTATTTGTTTTCTATTCTTTTTGCTTCTCCTTCTTTTTTTAATTTTCTTTTTATATAAATATCTTGAAAGAGAGAGAGTATATTATTTGTTGTCCAATAAACCCCAATAGCAGAAGGGAGTACTGCTGCAGATATTCCAGAAATTACTGGCAAGAAATAAGTCATTTGCATTTGCATTGTTTTAGAAAAGACGGCTTGGAAATCTTCTTTTTTATTTGTTGTCTTTTTATCATCCTTTGTTTTTGCTAATCCTAAACTTTGTCTTTTGGAAAGAATAAACATTGTGATTCCAGTCAAAACTCCTACCCAAATATATTTTTGGGACAAATTCATAAAACCAAAAGCTAAATTTTTTACTGTTTCAGGGAAATTATTAAAAGAATATATTAAATCAGGTCTTAAAGTTACACCACCATCTCTAAAAACATAAAACAAAGCGAAAAATATTGGAATCTGTATTAAAACAACCAAAATACTAGAAAAAGGTTTAATTTTTTTCTCTTTATAAATCCTCATTGTTTCTTCGGCTATTTTTTTACTATCACCTTCATATTTCTTTTTAATTTCAGCAAGTTCTGTTTGTGCATCTTTAATTAAATATGCACTTCTTTGAGAGGACAGATTTAATTTCAACAGAATGATCTTAATTGCGATTGTTGTAAGAATAATAGCCACACCTATATCGTGAGAAGGAAAAAGGTTTAAAAAGAAAACCACAACATTATAAACCGGTGCTAAAAAAAATGTGTTAAACATAAAAATTTATTAAGTATTATTTGATTATTTTATCTAAAACATTATACACTTCTTTCTTTAAATCAAGAAACTTTAATTTTCGTATTTCTTTTTTTGGATATATTAAAAAATAAATATTTGCTTCTTTTTTTAAATTTTGTTGTTTTAAATAATTTTCTAAAATAGAAAAAATTTGTCTTCTAATTTTATTTCTTTCTACCGCTTTTTTAAAGTTTTTTTGAGAAAGAACTATTGCAAACTTAAAATTTTCTTTACTACTTTCTTCTTTCTTAGAGACGTATTTTATATCAAAAAATACACCTCGAACTACTTTGTTAGGTGTATCTTTTGTAAAAAGACTTTTTATTTCTAAAGATGTTAATTTATATAATTTCTTTAACATTTAAATAAATTATTTCTTTTTGTTTGATTTTTTAAGAGCAGAAGCTTTACTTGATTTAACAGTATTCATTCTTTTTACTAAAAATTTCTTTTCTTCTGAAACAGAAAGTTTTACTCTTCCTTTTCTTCTTCTGTTCTTAATAACCTTTTTTCCTCCTTCAGTTTCCATTCTTGAAAGAAAACCGTGAGTTGTATATCTTTTTTTGTTTTTTGGTTTATAAGTTACTCCACCTGATGCCATAAATTTATTTAATTAATTTCGTATAATATACAATAAAACTCTCTAAAAAACAAGTTTTTATTATTTTTAATCTTTTTTGTTTGTTTATTTTTCTAAACTTTTGTATAATAAAAAATAACTTCATTTCTTAATTATTCTAGAAACAAAACATTATGGATTACAAGCAAATTTGGGACATGGCATTATCGAGAATAGAATTAGAATTGTCACGTGTAAATTTCAACACTTGGTTTAGAAACACTCAAATTATTAATTATAAAGACGGTATTGTAATAATAGGGGTTCCAAATGATTTTGTTAAAGAGTGGCTTCTTCAAAAACATCATAAATTTATATTAAGAGTTTTAAGAGAAATACATGAAGATGTGAGAGGGGTAGATTTTCATACTGTAAAATTAGAAACCCTTCAAAAGAAGGCTGTGCAAGCGAAAAACAAGATTATAGAGCCAACCAGTTCTCTTCCTCTTCAAGATCTTTACATAAACAAAGATGACGGCTTAAATCAAAAATACACTTTTAACAACTTTGTTGTTGGAAGTTTTAATGAATTAGCTCATGCAGCTTCTCAGGCTATTATAAAAAACCCTGGTATTGTTTATAACCCTTTATTTATTTATGGAAATACAGGCCTAGGAAAAACACACTTAATTCAGGCTATCGGAAACACTGTCAAAAATAACTATCCTGATAAAAAAGTCTTTTATACTTCTCTTGAAAAATATTATTTAGAATTTGTTTCCGCTATAAATAGTCAAAAAATTAATAATTTTAAAGAAAAGTATAAAAAATACGACGTTTTTATAATGGATGATATTCAATTTATTAATGGGAAAGAAAAAACTCAAGACGAACTCTTTCATTTATTTAACAGTCTTCATAATGATAATAAACAAATTATCTTCTCTTCTGATAAACATCCAAACTTTATTGTGGGACTAGAAGACAGACTTAAATCTCGTTTTAATCAAGGAATGATTGTGGATATTGGGGTTCCGGATTATGAATCTAGAATTAATATTCTAAGATCTAAAATTAAAAATAGAGAAAAAGTAGAAGAAGGGGTTATAGAATATGTGGCTGAAAATATTAGCGGAAACATTAGAGAGTTAGAAGGAATTATCAACTTTATACAAGCTCAAATAGAACTTTTTGATCAAAAAGTTACTTTACAAAGTATTAAAAATCTTATTAAAAATAATGTTCGTTCTAAAAAATCAGTTTCTATTTCTGAGGTGGTAAAAATTGTTTCTGAATACTACAATATTCACGCTTCTTTTATTTACAATAAAACTAGAAGAAAAGATATTGTTAAACCTAGACAAGTAATTATGTATATTTTAAGAGAATATTTCGATGTTTCTTATCCAACAATAGGGGAAAAGCTTGGAGGAAAAGATCATACCACTGTAATTCACTCTTACGAAAAAATTAAAAAAGAAAGAAAAGAGGATCCTTATTTAAATAAAGAAATAGAAGAAATTTATAACATTCTAAAATAACCTGTTTATAACTTGTGAATTGTTTAGATAACACTCTTTAAATTTGAAAAATATTTGTGTAAAACTTTAGGATAACTTTTTACTTTTTTTATTATTCTAAAACAGATACTATTTTCTGTAAAATGTATTTCAGGTTTTACTTGTTCATCTTCCACGCTTTTAGTTTTTTAAATTAAGAATTTAGCATTTAAATACAATATTGTTTTAGAGTTTTCAACTTTATCAACATAAATTAATTATATTAAGTATTTGATATATAAAAATAAAAAACTAAAACCTGAATAACTTTTTAAGTTTTGATATTTAAAAAAATCCTATATAATTAATTTATAAAAATATGAAATTTGAAATCAACTCCATTAAACTTTTTAAAATTATTAATCAAGTTAGTAAAGCTAGAAATAAAAGTACTTTAAACTCTTATTTAAATAATATTTATATTAAAAGTGAAAATAACAGTTTGACTATGCGTGCTACAAACCTTGAACTTACTTGTGAAAAAACTATTCCTATGAAAGGTGTTGTAAATGGAGAGTGTTTAATTAATGGAGATGTTTTAACAAAAATTTCAAATTATTTTTCAAATATTGATACCAATATTACTTGTGAACTAGTTGATGACGTTTTTAATATTTTATATTTAAAAAATAAAGTTCAACTTAAAACTACTAAACTAGAAGACTTTCCAAAAATGCCTAATTCTGGAAATTATTTAACAAATATTAATTTAAAAACTTATATAAACCTTATAAAATCAGTTTCTTTTTGCGCTTCTACTTCTGAAATTAAACCAGAGATTTCATCGGTTTATTTATACTCTAAAAATGAAGAACTTTTTTCTGTAGCAACTGACTCTTTTAGGTTAGCAGAGAAGAAAATAGTTTTTAATAATAGTGAAGATATTAATATTTTAATTTCACAGAAAAATATTAATGAAAAAGTTTCTATTCTTGAAAGTTTACAAGAAGAAAATGAGGAAGAAGAAAGTGAAATAGAGATCTATAACAGTGAAAATATTTTAACCATTCAAAATAACAATACAACTTTATCTATTAGATCAATCAACGGAAATTTTCCAGATTATAAACAACTCTTTCCTAAAGAATGGACTACAAAAATTAAAGTTGATAAGCAAGAATTAAGAAACACCCTTAATTTATCTACTATTTTTGTTAATAATTATTCTTATGTAGATTTTGATATAAACACTGAAGAGAAAGTTATTAAAACAAAGTCTAAAAATGACAAAATTGGAGCTTTGGATAAAGATATTGTTCCAAACGAAATGACTGGTGAAAATATTTTAGCTAGCTATAACAGTAATTATTTCTTAGACGGTATTTCTCATATTGTAAGTGACGAAGTAGAATTACTTTTTACACAAGGAAATAGGCCAATGTTTATAAAAGACGCAAAAGATGAAAGTTTTACATACCTTTTAATGCCTCTTAATAAGTAATTATGATTAATAATATTCAAAACTTATTTTCCAAATATAAAAATAATTTAGTCTCAAAAAAAGATATTGAAAATCAACTTATATATATAATAAAAGAAAATACAAATTTAAAATTAGAACCAAAAAATTTAAAAATAAACACAAAAAATAAAATAGTAAAAATAACTAATCTTAAATCTAGCTTAAGATACGCTTTGCAAAATAAAATAATAGAAGATAATATATCTTCTATTATTAAAGATAGAACCGGTTTTGATTTAAACTAGTTAGTTTGAAGAGTTGTGGTTGGTATGATAACAGGAGGAACGGTTGGGTTGTTCGGATCTTGTACCAGGATAACTATTTCGGTAGAAGATGAATTCGGGTCTGTGCTTGTACCATTCATTGTGTTTGTAAATGGGCAAAAAGTACTTTGCATCCATAAATCTGAAGGAATTTTCCAGAGTTCATACTGAGAGTCATTTTGATTTAGAATAGAGTAACTATAATTTAAACCATTTTCAGTATAACAATAAAGTCCTTTGGTTGGAGGGTTTGTATTTTTAATAGCTAAATCAGCTGGCTGATAGCCATCTTTAAAAGAAGAAGCTGTTTCGTCTTTTACAGCATAGCGCATAAACTCATTCCACATAGGTACAGCCACCATTCCAGACATTCCTTTATTAATTCTGCTGTTGTCATTATTTCCTGCCCAGACACCGACCACAACAGAGGGAGAGTATCCAATAGTCCAAGTATCTCTATATTCGTTTGTAGTACCTGTTTTTGCAGCTACAGCCTTACCTGGAAAATACAACCCTGAACTGTATCCATAAAGTGGAGCGCGAGCATTATTATCAGAAAGAACACTGTTTATATAACTAGCTACAAAACTAGGTATTACACTAGCATTATTTTGTTTATATTCTTCAAGAACATTACCATCAAGATCTGTAATAGACAATATAAAAGCTGGGGGATTATAAATTCCTCCATTTGCAAAAACCCCATAAGCATTGGTTAGTTGTAAAAGGGAAGTTTCTCCAGAACCAAGCACCAAAGAAAGACCATAATCACCGTTTGTGTTTAAACTGGTAATACCAAGTTTTTGAGCTGTAGAAATAGCATTTTTTACACCAACCAAATATAAAGCTTTAACTGCTGGAATATTTAAAGACTGAGCCAAAGCTTCTCTCATAGTAACCGGACCTCTAAAAGAACCGTCGTAGTTGCTAGGAGTATAACAACTATTTGCAGAATATCCTGGAAGAGGAGTTCCGTCATAAGAACAGGTTGTACTAAATTGTGTTGGAACATCAAAAAGTACAGTCTCCGGTGTGTATCCTTCCATAAAGGCGGTAGCATACACAATAGGTTTAAAAGCGGAGCCAGGTTGTCTTGGAGCTGTAGCAACATTAAAGTTTCCAGGAATTGCATCAACTTCAAAATAATCTCTAGAGCCCACCATTGTCAAAATCTGCCCTGTTCTAGGATCGATAGCTACTAAAGCTGCGTTTGTTGCGTGATATTTTTGAGCGTTCTCTAAAGCGTATTTATTAACAATAGTTTCTCCTTGAGATTGTAATTCATAATCAAGAGTGGTCACAACTTTCAAACCACCTTTATCAACCACATCTTTTCCATATTTTTTTTCAAGATAATCTCTTACATAAAATACAAAATGCATAGCTTTTCCATTCTCACTATTTTTTTGCCAAATAACTTTTTCAGATTTTGCTTCATTGTATTGCTGTTCGTTAATTTTTTCTTGTTCAAGCATTAGTTTTAGAATCAAGTTTTTTCTTTCTTCTAGTTCATCAATATGAGTTCCGTAAGGAGAATAGTAAGAAGGAGCGTTTGGTAAGGCTGCTAAATAAGCAGCTTCAGCTAAAGTTATATCTTTTGCGTCTTTATTAAAAAAGAATTTTGAAGCCGTTTGAATACCATAAATTGTTCCCCCAAAAGCAGCATCATTCAAATAAATAGTTAAAATATCATCTTTAGAGACCTGAGAGTCTAATTTAATAGCCATTGCCCACTCTGTGATTTTACGAATAATACTTTTTTCTCTAGTTAAAAGAGCGTTTTTTATAACTTGTTGATCGATTGTTGAACCTCCTTGTACAAAAGATCCAGCTTTCAAGTTAGCTATCATCGCTCTTATAATTGAGGTTGGTCTTACACCTTTATGTTCATAAAAGTATTTGTCCTCAATAGCAACAGTAGCATCTTTAGAAAATTTAGAAATTTCAGCAGAAGAAACTTGGGTTCTTTTTACTTCACCATGAACATCGTAAAGTAAAATTTTTCCAGTTTTATCATAGATTTGAGTGGAGTTATCAATTTTTCTGTTTGCAAAATTAGAAAAATCTGGAATATTTACAGTAGATATGTATATAGCTATAGCTGTTATACCAATCAATAAGAGTGAGATAAAAATAAAAAATAGATTCTTTACCCAACGATGAATCATTTTTTTCCTCTTTTTTGAGTTTGTGTTTATTTTCTTTTTCTTTTTTCTTGAAAAAGAAAATGGATCTTCTTCGGAAAACAGAGAAGTGTCCTCTTCTTCTCTGACATAGTTTTTTGTGCTTTTATAATTTTTCATACTTGATAATAAACGATTGTTAAGTAAATATATTTTATCACACAGATCAAAAATAATCATTTTTCAAAAAGGTTCTTTATGTTATACTTGATAAATAATTATAATTTTATGGCTATTAAAAAGACAAAAGTTATTGTAGATGAAGAGAAAATTAATGATATTTTATCCAGAGGTGTAGAAGACATTATTGATAAAGAAGAGTTAAGAAAAGATTTAATGAGTGGTGTCGAGTTAAGAATTAAATTGGGTATAGACCCAACCGGCCCAAAACTCCACTTAGGAAGAGCTATTCCTTTAAGAAAATTAAGAGAGTTTCAAAAGCTTGGACATCAAGTGGTTTTAATTGTTGGAGATTTTACAGCTCAAATCGGAGACGCCTCTGATAAAAGTGAAAAAAGACCAATGCTTACACGTCAAGAAATAGATGAAAACCTTAAAGACTATAAAAATCAGATTGGAAAAATTCTTGATTTATCAAAAACCGAATTTGTTTATAACAACGACTGGCTTTCTAAATTAACTTTCTCTGAACTTATTAAATTATCAGAATGTTTTTCTGTTCAACAAATGCTTGCTAGAAGAAACTTTAAAGAAAGATTTGAAGATGGAAAAGAAATTTCTCTTCGTGAATTTTTGTATCCGATTATGCAAGGATATGATTCTGTAGAAGTTAAAGCTGATGTTGAACTTGGAGGTTTCGATCAACTTTTCAATCTTAAAGCTGGAAGAATTATTCAAGATTATTATGGAATGAAAAAGCAACATATTTTAACTTGCGAAATGCTTGAAGGAACAAACGGGGTAAAAATGAGCACTTCTCAAGGAAATATTATTTCTATTGTTGATGATCCAGATGATATGTTTGGAAAAATCATGGCTATGAAAGATGAGTTAATAGTTAAGTATTTAAAACTTTGTACAGATGCTAACTATGAAGATTTGGCTAATGCTGAGAAATTTTTAGCTGATAAAAACAATAATCCAAGAGACTTAAAATTAAAACTAGCTAGAGATATTGTTGAACTTTATCATAATGAAAAAGTTGCCATGAAAGCAGAAAGTAATTTTATCGAGACTTTCCAAAAAGGAGGTATACCAGACAACATTTCTCAAATCTTTGTAAAAGAAGAAGAGAAAGAATTAGATCTTGTGGAAATTGTTGTAAAAAATAATTTTGTAAAATCTAAATCAGAATGGAAAAGACTTGTGGAAACAAATTCTGTAAAAGAAATACTTGAGGAAGGGGATGAGATTAAAGAAAAAACCTTAACTGATTATAAAGTTAAAGTTTTTCCTGCGATTTTTAAAATTGGTAAAAAGAAGTTTGTAAAAATTATTTTATAATTTCCAGAAAGCATTATCTTCTTCGTCTTCGTAAAGACCGTCACCATCTTCGTTTACGTCAACACCTTCTTCTTCTGGGTCTAATTCATCCTCTTCTTCGTCTAAATCTTCCTCATTTTCATCATCTTCTTCTTCGTCTAAAGCATCATCTAAAGAGTCTGGATTAAAACTTTTTTCATCTTGTTCGTTTTCGTCTAATTCTTCCATTTCATCATCGTCTCTTTTATCAAAAGAATCATTTTTTGAAATACGTTTTTTTGGCATATTTTTTTATTTATTTTTTTATGTTGTGTATTATAAGAAATTAGAGAAAATTTTCAAGAGTCTTTTTTAAAAAATGTGAATAACTATTTTACGCTAACAGAATGGGTATAAGCGACAGCGATAGCATCGTATTCGTCATCTAACTTTTTTGCTTGAGAATCCTTGAGTTTCAATATCTTTTGAAGCATAAAATAAACCTGATTCTTGTCTGCTTTACCGTATCCAGTAACGGCTATTTTTATTTGAAGAGGGGTATATTCATAGATTTTTAAACCTAAATCCTGAGAAAGATAAATTATAGCTCCGCGAGCCTCAGAAACTCCCATCACCGTTTTCTGATTTGTGGTAAAAAAAAGTTTTTCAATTGCCAGCTCGGTTGGTTTATATTTTAAAATTATTTTTTTTAATTCTTTTCCAAATTTAAAAATTCTTTCGCTAATTTCTTCTTTTCTATTAGATTCCAAGCATACAGAATATAATATTTTATATTCTGTATTTGATATTTTTTCTAATACACAAACACCCAATCTATCATAGCCAGGATCTATTCCAAGAATTCTTTTCATAAATGAATTTTAACATAAAGAAAACCGCTTTATAAAGCGGTTTCACGTACCTTTTTTACTAATAAGAAATAATATTTTGCAACTTTTATTTCTTCAGTTTCTAAAATCCTTAAAACTTTTCTACCTTCTTCTTTTAAAAGAGCAATAGTTTTGTGGCTGGATTTTTTTTCTTTCCTTTCTCCTAAAGCTAAGACGTCTTTATCAAACTCGAGGTCTTTGAATACTTTTGCAAAAGACAAAAGGTGTGATGTTTTTGCAAAAGACCAGCCAGATTTTCTAATTGTTTTTATTTTGGCGAGCATATATCTGGACCATGTTGGAAAATTTAATTCATAAAGTCCAAAACTCCAAACCCCGACGTCTTTTCTTTCCAGAATAGAATATTTTTCTAAAATTTCTTTATCGTGTTTGTAAATTTTTCCAGAAAATATTCTCTTTTTTATTGGTATTCCATTTTCTACAACTAAAATACCAGAGAGTTTAAAATGACCATCCATACCAAAATTCGTTTCTTGTGCGTCCATTTTTATTCTTTTAAGAAATTAATTTTAAAATATTTAAACCAATACTAATTTACACTTTTAATTTCTTTTGTCAAAAATTAAAAAACTTTTTATTATTTTTATAAATAAATTTAGTATAAAGAAAACCGCTTTTATAAAGCGGTTTTTTGATAACCTAAACAATTCTTTTACATTAAGGCTTTTCCTAAAACGGCAAAAACTCCAATTATGGCCATTAAAACTATGACCACAACAAGTCTTATTCCAAAGGTTCCTAAAAAATTTGTTTTTAATTTCATTTTTACCTAGTTTTAAAAGTGAACAATTTATTTGACGACTTATATCTTTACACAAAAAAACAAGGTTGTCAATTATAAGGAATTTTTTTCCAAAACAAGCTTATTTTTCAAGCTTTCTCATATGTTCCTTTCCTTTTTCTGTAACAATTCTTCCTCTTGTTGTCCTATCAATAAAGCCAATTTGTAAAAGATAAGGCTCCACAACGTCTTCTAAAGTATTTTCTTCTTCACCAGTAGAAGCAGAAAGTGTATTTAATCCAACAGGTTTATCTGGAAAAACATTTACTAAAGTATTTAAAAGCATTCTCTCAGCAATACCAAGGCCCATATCATCTATTTCAAGCATGGTTAAAGTATTATTTACAACGTCCATATCAATAATAGCTTTATTTACCTGCGCGTAATCACGGCATCTTTTTAAAAGATAGTTTGCGGTACGAGGGGTAAAGCGTGATCTTTTAGCGATTTCTAAAGCAGCATCATCTGTAATTTTTATATTTAAAATCTTAGAAGAATTTTTTACAATTTTTGCTATCTCTTCTTCATTATAGTACTGCAATCTATGAACACCGCCAGAAAATCTTGAACGAAGAGGGGAGGAGAGTAAAGAAACTCTGGTTGTGGCGCCTATTAAAGTAAATCTTGGTAAATCTAATTGTATTGTGCGAGCTGAAGGTCCTTTTCCAATAATGATATCTAGTTTTCCAGACTCCATCGCTGGATAAAGAACTTCTTCGACAAGTTTATTTAGTCTATGAATTTCATCGATAAATAAAACATCTCCATCTGAAAGATTGGTTAAAATAGCCGCCAAATCTCCAACTTTCATAATAGCTGGACCAGAAGTAATACGCATATTTGTATTTAATTCTTTAGCTACTAAATTTGCTAAAGTGGTTTTTCCAAGCCCTGGAGGGCCATAAAATAAAATATGTTCCGGAGCAGATTTTCTTTCTTTGGCCGCTTTAATTAAAATCTCTAAATTATCTTTTATAGTTTTTTGTCCAATATAATCTTTCCAAAGCGAAGGACGTAAAGCTTGATCGAGATAGTCTTTTTCCTCTTCTACCGCTTCCTCTATTTCATTTTTTATTTTTTCTAATCCAAATTCTTCATTTTCCATATTATGTAAGTATTTTACCATATAAAAGTTACCTCTTGACAAGTGTATAAATTATATGATATGATGGTGACAGATGATAAATAAGTTTATCATTTTTTGTTTCTTAAAAACCGCATAGATCTCTAAACAATTGAGACTTTGTCTCACACTTTTTTAGGTGGTGGACGGTCCCGGTTAGATTTATTTTACACTAGGCCTATCCTTACACGAAAGTATTCTTCACCAAGAGGTTGTTTAGAGATCTGTGTGGTTTTTAATTTTCGTAGAGATCGACAACACTTACAACTTCTTCATAGCTAGTATCTCCACGAAGCACTTTTATTATACCATCTTCTCTCATGGTAGGGATTCTTTGTTTAACAGAAACATCTTTAATTTTTCTTTCGTTTATAACAGTATCCGTAACAATTAAATCGGAAATATCTCTATCCATTTCAATAGCTTCAAAAACTCCAGTTCTTCCTTTATAACCTTCATAACATTTATCACATCCAGCTGGATTGGCTTTGTAAAGTTTATAGCTAGAAGCTGGACGAATATCTCCCATAGAATCTTCTTTGTGAGCCGCAATCATTCCACCTAAAATATTTGTGATTTGTTTGTTTTGTTTTTCAGAGGCTTCGACTTCTTCTTTACAATGAGGGCAAAGTTTTCTAACAAGTCTTTGTGCTAAAGATAAAGAAAGAGCAGAAGCGAGAGTTCCTGGATTTGCTCCCAGCTCTAAAAGTCTTGGAATAGTACCAGCGGCATTATTGGTGTGCAGGGTAGAGAATACTAGGTGACCTGTAAGTGCAGCATTAATAGCAACTTTAGCTGTATCTTCATCACGAATTTCACCAACCATTATAATATCCGGGTCCTGACGCATTGCCGCACGTAATCCAGAAAGAAAAGTATAACCCTTATCTTCTTCAACCTGGGTTTGCACAATACCATTTAGATGATATTCAACTGGGTCTTCAATGGTAATAATTTTTATACCAGGATTATAAAGTTTACTTATAAAAGCATAGAGGGTTGTTGTCTTTCCAGATCCAGTTGGTCCTGTGGTTAGAATAATTCCGTTTGGTTTTTCTACGTGTCTTTCTACAACCTCAAAAAGATGTGGCGACATTCCTAAAGATTCAATTTCTGCCATGATATTTCTAGGATCAAGAATTCTCATCACAAAACTTTCTCCATAATTTCCTGGAACCACAGAAAGACGAACTTCAATTTCTACATTTTGATCGACAATAGAAAATCTTCCATCTTGAGCATTTTTTGTAATACTTAATTTAATTCCAGATAAAAGTTTTAATCTAGAATTAATTAACTTCATAGTGGCAAAATCTAAGAAACAAATGTCTATTAATTCACCATCAATTCTGTATCTCACACGCACTCTCTCTTTTTCTGGTTCAATATGTATATCAGAAGATTTAAAATGCAAAGCTCCAGAAATAATCAACTCTATAATTCTTGAAATTCTAAAATTTTTTGATTGATTGGCTATAGCAATAATAGAACTTCGCAAATCATCTAAAGTTTTAATATTTTCAAAAAGAGATCTTAAAGTCTCAGAATTTATATCTAAAATTCCAGAAGTAACAGGTTTTGACGAAGTGATATCAGAATATCTTGTCCAAGCATGCTCAAGAGAAGCATTAGAAGCCATGAATTTTATTAATTCTAAGCCACGCCTTTCCAGATTTTCAAGAATTTCTTTTATACCTTCAGTTTCTGGAGAAAACATTGCTAAATAAAGTTTAGTCCCAACTTGTTTAAAAGCAGCAATTTTTGATTTTTTAGCCTCTTCTTCTTTAATTTGTTTTAAAGCGTTTGGTTCTGGAGCTATTCCTTTTAAGTTTATATAAGGTAAACCAAATTTATCAGACTCTCTTTTTACAAAGTTTTCTTCTCCCTCTTTTTTAGCCATTTCCAAAACATCGTCAACATTTTCAACAGATTCTGCGTCTTGAAATTGTAAATCGTAGTTTATTTCCTTTCTTTCCTCATCTTGCATATGAATTATGAAAATATTATACCATTTAATAGTTTTAAGAATTGTTTATAACTTATTTGTATTTTCAAAATCTGTTATATAATTTATATATAGATAAGTAAAAATATGAATAAAAATATTAAAAGGAATTTAAGCGAGCTTCACAATGAGTATAATCTTACACATAAAGTTGCAGCTCTTTTGCTTTTTTCTGTTTTAGTTTTGCTTGCTGTGTATGGATTGTCTAGAGTAAAAGCTACTCAAGATGTATATTTTACAGTTCCAAATGCAAACAAAGGTATTTGTTATAAAGAAGGGGATAATTTTAACGACCCAACCACCCATGTTTCCTGCAAATCTTACAAACCAGTTTGCCAAACAGACCTAGGAACTCTTGTAGAATGTGATACCGGTTTTATTATTAAATAATTTATTTTTACTAAAAAACTCCTAAAAAGCCTTACAAAATAAGGCTTTTTTGTTTGAGTCTCTTTTAGGCTAAATAAAGTTAATTTTAATAAAAAGACTTGACAAATTATTTTATTTTGTTATACTATTGTCAGTTAAATAAAGTTCTTTGTAAAAAGAAAGACAAATCAATTTTTAATTTTTAGAGGAATTTTAAGTGTATGGTTTAGGAAATAAATATTTTTTTCTTGAGCCATACACTTAAATAAAATTAAAATTTAATATAAACCTTTTAAAAATTAAAGATTATGACAGCATTTTTAAATTTCTTAAGATCTTGGGGATGGGCGATAGCTATGTTCCTGATACTTGTTTTTTTCTTGTGCAATCCAACCGGTTGCTCGAGACGGACGATGAGTCCTTATGGCCTGATCGAAGATCAGGTTTACAACTCGATGGAAAAATACGACAATCTCGAAAGAGATAGAAGAGGATTTCTTCGCCAAATGGAACGCTTCATCGGAAGATTTGATTATCTGAAAGAAGAAGCTCAAGAATTCGAAGCTCCTCACAGAAGTAACGCGAAAAATGAATGCGGTTGCGCTGATTGCCAAAAGCAAAAAGCGGCAAATACCGCTTGTTGTGACTCGACCGGTGTTAATATGGGGTCCGGTAATCAAATCGTTAATATTAATGTTGGCGATACGAATACCAACACAAACTCCAAGGAAACGGTAAAAAAAAACGATGAAGTTGCGGCTGCTCCGGTAGCTAAAACGAAAAAAACCTCTTCTTCGGGAACGCGAACCGTTGTGGTTCGGGAACCGTCCGTAGTAAATAATTATTACGGTTATGGAAAAACCGAAACCAATCAGACAGTTCGGGATGCGGTTCAGCCGAGAAGGTCTCAAAGTTCTTCGTATGATTCTTACGATAGAAGTAGTCAAACTACAACTACCAAAAGATCGTATGGTACGACTGAAGAAGAAGATTGTTGGCCTACACTGAAACCTTCGTTGGTTGATAAATACGGACTTCATTACAAAAGTGATGGCCGGGTTTATCAGGAAGATGGAACCTTGTATAAAGGATCCGAACAGCCTTTTATGGGCGGAGTTCAAACCGAAGATGAAGCCAGAAATTCTGAGTCTTCAAATTTGAGTAGTAGCTCATCGTATTCTTCTACCACAACCACCAGAACAAGTGGCGGTGGGGAATTAAAATTGAAACCCGGATATCGTAGAGGGCCTAAAGGCGCTGTTATCGATAAAAACGGGAATTATCCAAACGAGGACCCATTCATCCGTTAAAACGATTCGTCTAACTTTTTTAAAAAGCTCCTATTTTAGGGGCTTTTTCTTATGCTTGACAAAATTAAATATTTTTGATATACTATAGTCAGTATTCACAAATTAAAAAATTAAAAAAATGAAAAAATTGCTCTTTCTTTTTATTGTTGCGGCTGCCATATTTTTAGGTGGCTGCCGAGCTCAATTGGTCCCCGTTTATGACTCTCAGGGGAACCAGGTTGGATATACGGAACAAAGGAGAAAAGTTTCTCTTTCAATCTATGGCGGATATCAACCCACCAGGTACTATAACCAGTACCAATACCAATATCAACAACAGCGCCCTGTGTACTATCAACAGGCTCCTGTATATCAGCAGCCTTACTATTACTACCCGCAACAGCAACCTTACTACACACCTTATAGGTAAGTAGAAAAAGTTGAAAATTATAAACAACCCTTTTAAAGGGTTGTTTTTTTGTATGATATAATTTTATATATAAAAATTATTATATTTAAATTTATGGAAAAATCCCCAAACAGTAAAAAATCTCCAGAAAAAAAATCAGGAGAAGTAGATCAAAAAAAACTTTCTGCTACTCAATCAGCCATGAAATGGCTTAAAGATAATTGGAGAAAATCAACAATATTAGGAGTTGGAGCAATAATGGCGGCTCCAGGTGTAGCTCAGGACGCAAATAAGCAAGCAACAAGAGAGTTCACTGATAGCAAAGGTAATACTGTAGAAATAGCGATTAAAAATAAAAAAGGAGAAACCAAAAAACAAGACTATCAAGCTACAGCTGAAGATTTTGAAAATGCAGCAAAAGATTCTAAAACTAAAGAATCAAAAAAAGAAAGAGTCAAACCACAACAAGAAATTGATCTCACTTGGCCATCTCTCGATCCAGAACTGGTCGAAAAATACGGTATTTATTATGATGAAATCGGAAGAGTTTTGAATGAAGACGGAACAACTTATAAGGGAGAATACGGAGCTCCTTTTATAGGGGGTGCGACTAAAGAGAAAGTTGCTGTAGTAAATAATGGACCTCGTAAACTTAAACCAGGTTATAAATTTGGCCCAAATAATGTAGTGGTAGATAGTAAGGGCAATCCAGCAACAGAGGATCCTTTTGTAAGAAAATAAATCTATGGAAAAAACACCAAAGAATTCAAAAAAAGAAAATCTGGTTTCCAGTGAAGCTTCGAAAACAAAACCAGCTAGCGGTATCGCGGCAGAATCAGTTTTTGATAAATTAAAAAGACAATTAAGAACCTCAGCCATTTTGGGGATGGGGGGTCTTTCTTTATCTGCTGCAGGACAAAGTTTAGAAGATCCAAATAAACAAGCAGATCAAGAATTTTTAAGAAATAATAAAAAAACAGAAGTGGTTGTTGATACGATTAAGCAAGATGGAAAAACTTATATAAAAAAAGAAATTTACGGAGAAAAAATTACCGATCCAGAACTGGCGCACTCAGCTTCATCTTTAGATGAAATCAGAATTAAATATATTAATAGAGAGGTTCGTGCTTATGAATCTGTAGTTATAAATTCTAGATTTAAAAAATTAAGAGAAAGTCCAGAATTTAAAAAATTTACAAAAGAAGAGACGATTCAATATGGAGATAAGGTTATAACGGTTAGACTCTTTAAAGAGGGGTACGGTGAAGAGCTTATAAAGTATCTTAAAAAAGCTTATGGACCAAATGAGGCGGAAAGAATAATTGCGGAGTGGGGAATAAATGAAGAATCTTACGAAACCCAAGGAAACTTAAAAAGAGATCAGTTTGTGAGGGGTATTGTTCATGGGCAAAATAAGGAACATAGTAGATGGGTATATTTAGCCGGAGGTTCAGGAAATGAAGGAACTCCTTTTATTGGGATTGTTGGAACCCTTCCAGACGGGACAAAAGATATTTTTATGGAAGGTTTAGCTGAATGTGGTGGAAATGTTGTTTTTGAAAGAGTTTCTGTGCCTTGTGAAGATATAAAATCACACAACTCTGAAGTATTGTATAAAGCGTTTTAACACTTGACAAAGTGTTGTTTATACAATATAATTCCGGTGTTATTAATTAATAGGATAATTAACAAAAATTATGAAAATTTTAAATATTATAAAAACTTTTGGAGCTATTTTTGCTTTGATTTTTGCTTTAGGATCATCTAGTCTAAATATGGCGAATGCTCAGGTTTGGTGTAACGATGGAAGCTATGCTGCAACTCCTGAAGGGTGTTATGGTGGTGGTGGTGGAGGTTTAACACCTTCTTGGAACGAGCCTTGTTATGGTTACAATTGTATGAATACTGGTGTTTGGTGTAACGATGGAAGCTATGCCGCAACCGCAGCAGCTTGTCCTCAATATAACTACAACCAAGGTGTCTGGTGTAACGATGGAAGCTATGCCGCAACCGCAGCAGCTTGTCCTCAATATAACTACAACCAAGGTGTCTGGTGTAACGATGGAAGCTATGCCGCAACCGCAGCAGCTTGTCCTCCTCAAGTAGGATCTACATACTATCCTAACTACTATACTCCTACTGTAATTTGTCCAGATGGATCTAGAGCAGACTATCAATGGCAATGTCCAAGTATATATATTCAACCTAGTTATAATTATCCTATTTATCAACCTCCAGTTTATCAGCCTCCAATAATTACCCCTCCACCAACAGTGGTCGTACCAACTCCTACCTATCAATGTTGGGATGGAAGTATTGTCTATAATTTAGCTTTATGTCCTCAACAACTTCACACTTGTTGGGACGGATCTAAAGTTCCCATGAATCAAACCTGTCCTCAACAAATGCAAATTTGTTCAGACGGTTCCAAGATTCCTATGAATCATACTTGTCCAGCTCCTATGCAAATTTGTTGGGACGGATCAAAAATTCCAGTTGGACAAACTTGCCCTGTTCAATATCAAACTTGCCCAGATGGATCTAGAGTTCCAGTCACACAAACTTGCCCTGTTCAATATCAAACTTGTTGGGATGGATCTAGAATTCCAACTAATCAAACCTGTCCTCCACAAATGCAAACCTGTTGGGATGGATCAAAAGTTTACAATTTAAGCTATTGTCCACCACAAATTCAATATCAAACTTGTTGGGATGGATCTAGAATTCCAGTTGGACAAACTTGTCCTGTTCAATATCAAACTTGTCCAGATGGATCTAGAGTTCCAGTAAACCAAACTTGTCCTGTTCAATATCAAACTTGTTGGGACGGATCAAAAGTTCAGGTTGGTCAAGCGTGTCCTCCACAACTTCAAACTTGTTGGGATGGATCTAGAATTCCAGTCACACAAACTTGCCCTCAACAACTTCAAACTTGTTGGGACGGATCTAGAATTCCAGTCAACCAAGTTTGTCCTCAACAATATCAAACTTGTTGGGACGGATCTAGAATTCTCATGACTCAAACCTGTCCTCAACAACTTCAAACTTGTTGGGATGGATCTAGAATTCCAACTAATCAAACCTGTCCACAACAATATAAAACTTGTCCAAACGGTGAAATTATTCCAGTCAATCAAACTTGTCCTTCAAAACCATTACTTACCTGTTGGGACGGATCAAAAGTTTACGATCTGGGATACTGTCCTCAACAATATCAAACCTGTTGGGACGGATCTAGAGTTCCAGCCAATCAAACTTGTCCAACCCAATATAAAACTTGTCCAGATGGAACAAAAGTTTTAGCTACACAAACTTGTCCAACCCCAATGCAAACTTGTTGGGATGGATCAAGAATTCCAGCAAACCAAACTTGTTCTGTTCAATATCAAACTTGTTGGGATGGATCAAAAATTCCGTTTAGTCAGGTTTGTCCAGCACAATATCAAACCTGTTGGGACGGATCTAGAGTTCCGGTAAATCAAGTTTGTCCACAACAATTTAAAAACTGTCCAGACGGAACAACTGTCCATGTAAATCAAACCTGTCCTCTACAAACTCAAACTTGTTGGGACGGATCAAAAATTCCTCTTAATCAAATTTGTCCAGTTAGAACTCAAACTTGTCCAGATGGTCAAATAATTCCAATTACTCAAACTTGTCCAACCCAAACTCAAACTTGTTGGAACGGATTAGTTATCCCTGTAACTCAAACTTGTCCAGCACAATATCAAACTTGTTGGGATGGATCTATTGTTCCAGTAAATCAAACTTGTCCAACTAAAACCAACACAACAGTAATTGTTAAAAAAGTTGAAGTTAGAGAACATGCTGTTATGACTGACCTTGCTACAAAAGTTACCAGGACTTCTGCTCAATGTAATGGAGTCGGACTTATTTCTGGAAGTGTAAATTCTGTAGGATGGTTTGAATATGGAGAGACTATGGAAGTTAACAAAACTACAAACTCAGCTTCCATTGGCTCATCTTCTGAAGCTCCTTTCTCAAATGTTATAACCGGTCTTAAACCAAATACAACTTATTATTGTAGAGCTGTTATGGCTAATAAAGACGGAACATATAAAGGAAAGGTTGTTTCTTTCAAGACTTTAGGCGAAACTAAAGTTACCTACCCAGCTCCTAAAGCTCCAGTTAAACAAGCTCCAAAAACTAAAACTGAATTTGTTTGTGCTGACGGATCTATTGCTGTAGCTAGAACTGTCTTAGTTGGAGAGACAATTAATGCTGGAGGTAAACTGCTCAAAGTTAATATTGAAAGAAACGCTCCAGATCTACTTCAAAACTCAATTTTAAATTACAGAGTTACGATCAATAATACTTCCGATACAGCAGTCACTGGAGTTGAAGTAAAAGTTGTTTTACCTACAGAAATGACATTCGTTGACGCTACTACTACTGGAATTGTAATTAGAGATAATATAATGACAATCCCAATGGGTTCATTAAATGCTGGAGAGGTTAAAACTCTGATTATCCCAGTTAAAGTTGATAAAGACGCTCCGGTAGGTAAAACTGTGGTTACTACGGTTTATGCTTCCTACGATCTTCCTGTAGAAGGATCACAAATTGTGAGAGATGAAGTTTCAGCTTACATGATTGCTAACATTGTAGGAGTTGATGGTAAAACAGCAACCTCTTCAAAATCTTTCATTTCAAAAATCTTCCCTCAAACTCTTCTCGGATGGCTTGTATTATTTGCAATCATTCTAGTATTAGTTGTTCTTCTTATGAATATCTTAAAATGGATAAATGATAGAAAAAGAGAAAGAGAAGAAGAAGTAATTCATCATCACATTTCTTAAAAAATAGAAAATAAAAACTCCCGTTCGGGAGTTTTTATTTTTGTTAAATAATGATATATTTTTATAATAAAAATAATTTGTCTAGAATATTATGAACAAAGATTATATTCAAGTTAAAGAATCTGAATTAGAAAATATTGCTAAAGATTTTTCTATTCAGTTAACGGCTTTTTTTGAAAATAATAAAAGAGCCTGTATTGTTTTTTTAAAAGGAGATTTAGGTTCTGGAAAAACTACTTTCACTAAAAAATTAGGAAAAATTTTAGGTATTAATGAGACTATAATTTCTCCGACTTTTATCTTGCGTAAGGATTATGGAAAAATAATCCATGTCGATGGGTATAGATTTGAAAAAGAAGAAGAAGGTAAATCTTTAGCTTTAGATAAAGAACTTAACGATTCTGGGAAAGTTGTTTTAATCGAATGGCCAGAAAGATTTGTCGAAGCTATAAATTTAAAACCAGACTTTATTTTAGAGTTTATTTATCTAAATGACGAAGAAAGAAATATCTCTATTAAAACCATTTAAAAAATGCTAAAATCAAGACAAGAGATATGAAAAAACGACTTGTCTTACTAGATTCTCACGCTTTACTTCACAGGGCTTATCACGCCCTTCCTGGCTTCTCTACGTATGACGGTCGTCCAACTGGAGCTTTATTTGGCTTTGTAAAAATGATTCTAAAAATAAAAGATGAATTAAAGCCGGACTATTTAGTGGCTTGTTTTGATAGAAAAGAAGCAACTTTTCGCCACGAAACCTATGAGAATTATAAAGCTCATAGAGCAAAATCTGATGATGAGCTAGTTTCTCAATTAATAGAAGCACCAAGAATTTGTGAGGCTTTAAATATTCCTGTTTATTCTTTAGCTGGTTTTGAAGCTGATGATCTTTTAGGGACCATTGTAGAAAATTTAAAAGAAAAAAATTTTCAAATGAACGGTGATACTTTTGAAATTTTTATTGCTTCCGGAGATTTAGACACTATGCAACTTTTAGATAAAGAAGAAAATGTAAAAGTTTATACCTTAAAAAAAGGTTTAGGGGAGACAATTGTTTACAAATATCCTGATGTAGTTAAACGTTATTCATTTACCCCAGAACAAATTTCAGACTTCAAAGGGCTTCGTGGAGATCCTTCGGATAATATTATCGGTATAAAAGGTATAGGTGAAAAAACTGCAACAACCCTAATAAATCTTTTTGGAAGCATAGAGAATATGTATGATTTAATACATACAGATATTGAAAAATTTAAAAGTATTTGTAAAGAAAAAAAAGAAAATAAAATTACAGACAGAATTATAAATTTAATAATAGAAGGTGAGGAAGAAGCTCTATTCTCTAAAACTTTGGCCACAATTAAAAAAGATGTTCCAATTAACTTTACAATTCCAGAAAAAGTCTGGCTAGAAAGTATTAATGAAGAAGAATTTAATAATATTTGTAAAGAATTTGAATTTCGAAGCTTTAAAAATGCTTTTAGTAAAAGTGGAAATAAAGTAAAAAATTTACCATTAGACGAAATAAAAATTGGAGGTCTCGATGCAGAATCTTTTAAAGAAACTATTGAAGCAGAAGAAGACTTAGCGGAGTTAAAAGTTTTAACCAATCTTTGGAATAGCGAAATTACTAATCCAAGTTTAGAGACTATTCTTGAATCAACTTCTACCGATGGAGCAGCTGAAGCAAAAGAATATTTAGAAGAGGAGTTAAAAAAAGAAAACCTTTGGGATCTTTACACTTTAATGGAAGAGCCTATCATTTCAATTTTAAAAACAATGAAAAAAAATGGAATTTTACTAGATAAAAATATTTTAAAAGAACAGAGTATAATTTTACATTCCAAATTAGAAAAAATTGAAAAAGAAATCTTTAAAGAAGCTGAAGAAGAATTTAATATTTCATCCCCAAAACAACTCGGGTATATTTTATATGAAAAATTAAAAATAGGAGAAAAAATAAAAAAGACCGCCGGAGGTGCTTTAACTACCAATGCAGCACAACTTGAAAAATTAAAAGAAAATAATAAAATTGTAGCCAATGTCTTAGAACATAGAGAGTTAAGTAAACTTCTTTCGACTTATGTCGACACTTTACCAGCTTATGTTGAAGAAGACGGGAGAATACGTTCAACTTTTGTTCAATCAGGGACTTCGACCGGAAGATTTTCATCAGAAAATCCAAACCTTCAAAATTTACCGGTCAAAAGCGAAGAAGGGTTAAATGTGCGCAAAGCTTTTATTACTGAAAAAGGTTTTAAATTTTTATCAGTAGATTATTCACAGATCGATTTAAGAAGTGTAGCTATTTTATCTAAAGATCCAAATCTTTTAGAAATCTTTAAAAAAGGTACAGATGTTCACGCTGGAGTAGCGGCAAAAGTTTTTTCTATTGATGAAAGCGAGGTTACTAGTGAAATGAGAAGAAAAGCCAAAACCATAAACTTTGGAATTCTTTATGGTATGGGGGTAACAGCTTTAAAAGACTCGATGCAAGTTGATAGAAAAGAAGCGCAAGATTTTTATGATGAATATAAAAAGACTTTTAATGTAATGATAGATTATTTAGAAAAAGTAAAACTTGACGCCAAGAAAAATGGTTATACAGAAACTCTTTTTAAAAGAAGAAGACAAATTCCTTTGATGAATTCTAAATTACCTTTCTTAAAAGCCCAAGGAGAAAGAATTGCTATCAACGCTCCAGTACAGGGAACTACCGCTGACATTTTAAAATTGGCGATGATTGATGTAGATGAATACATTAAAAATCAAGCTTTAGAAAAAGATGTAAAAATTCTTCTTCAGATTCACGACGAACTTGTTTTAGAGGTAAAAGCGCAAATTATAGATAAAGTATCGGAAGACTTAAAAAATATTATGGAAGAAGTTCTAGAAAAAAGATTGGAAGATAAAAATTGGCAAAATATTATGCTACAAGATACAAACGCTTCACTGATTCCACTTAAAGTCGATGTTGAAATAGGAGATAGTTTATATGAAGTAAAATAAAAACTATGCTTTATATTATTTTTGGTACCAATTTCAAAAAAAGAGAGGTGGCTAGAGAGAAAATTAGAAAAACTCTTTCCTCAAAAAAGATTGATTTTGAAGCTCTTTTAGAAGTTCCTAAAATCAATAAAGAAAATTTTACACTTTTAGCAAATTATTTTGGGGGAGCATCTCTCTTCGGGGAAAAGGTTTTAATAAATGTTGAAGATATTTTAACCAAAGAAGATTCAAGAGAATATGTTTATAAAAATATAGAGGATATGATATACAGCGACAATGTTTTTATTTTAGATGAGCCTTTCGCTCTCACTGCTACTTTTCAAAAACTAGAGAGAGATTTAGATAAATTAAATTTAAAAGAAAATCTTTTTGATTGTAGAGAAACTTTAACCGTAAAAGATGTAGAGCCTTTTTATTTATGTGAGCTTATAGAAAAGAGGGACAAAAAAGCAGCTTGGCAAGAATGGAAAAAGCTTTATTTGGAATGGGAGGACTCGGAAGCCCAAGCAATACATGGAGCACTTTGGTGGAAATGGAAGATGATGTGGTCTGCGTATTTAGATGGGGACAGAAACAATTTTTTCAAAGTGTATAGATTAAATTCTAAAGAACTTAAATACTCCAAAAAAGAATTAGAAGAATTTGGAAAAGAAATCTCTCTTATGGCTATGAAAGCTAATAACGGAGAGCTCGATTTAATGAGGGGAATAGAAAAATTTATCTTAAAAATATAGATTAAGATAAGACATTTTGACCTTGACAAAATACTATTTAGGGTGTATACTTATATTCGTAGGTAGGTTTATAAGAATTATTAAGAATAGTAAAAAAAATATGAAAAAAGCTTTATTTACAATGTTTATTTTAGCATTCGCAGTAGTTGGGGCTTTATCTTTAGATAAGGTTGAGACAGCTGAAGCTGGATATTGTTACACAAGCGGTAGCTATTTAAATAGTTGTTATGGTAATAATTATTACGGAAACGATTATTATGGTGGCTACGGAAATAGTTATGGTTATGGATACGGAAATTATGGATACAATTCATATTTGCCATATTCATATAACTCATACAATTCATACTATCCATCAACATATTCATACGGTTCTTATTATCCTTCATACTCAAACTATTCTTCCTATCCATCTTACTATGGGGGTGGCTACACCAATAGCTATTATCCTTTCTATACTGGCGGATACGGATACGGAAATAATAGTTATGGATATGGTTATGGATACGGAAATTATGGATACAATAATGGCGGATGGTACGGTGGAATCAATCTCAGTTGGTAATGAAAAAATAAAATACAAAAACAAAATCGCTCCAAGTGGGCGATTTTGTTTTTGTTTCTAGACTTTTTTAAAAAAATTTGATATTATTACATAACAATTTTGCCCCTATAGCTCAGTCGGTAGAGCAGCTGCCTTTTAAGCAGAAGGTCGTAGGTTCGATTCCTACTGGGGGCACAAACAAAACAGTTTTCTCCTAATTAAAATCTTGCGTGATATAATGTTTGTAATAAAACTTATGTCTACTTTTTGGAAAATTTTTATAGGGTTTTGGGTAATTTGGCTTATTTGGTATTGGACTGGAGGCCCACAAAGAACTACAAATATCAAGCCTTATGTAAAGTATAACTACGATACTACCCAAATTCACAAGTCAAATACAGATTTAGAAACTGGCGCAAGAGAAATGCTTCCAAAAGAGCCGCAAGTTAATTCTGGAGTTCAAATTATTGAAGACAATTTAGCAAACCCTTCTTTCACTCAGCCGGCTTATTAATTATTTTTGGCAAGTTTTACAAAAGACCGTTGTTCTTCCAGCGACTATTTCTTTTTGTAAAATATTTTTACAGATAACACATTTTTCTCCAGTTTTTCCATAAACTTTATGAAGTCTAGTATAGTTGCCCCGACTTCCGTCAGCTAAAAGATAATTATTCACAGAAGATCCTCCATGCTCTACAGCTAAAGCTAAAATCTTTTTTATATTTTTATATAAAGCAGAAATTTCTTTTTCAGTTAAAGTCTTACAGTTTCTATTAGGTAAAACTTTTGAAGCAAAACATATTTCATCAGCATAAATATTACCAGAACCAGTCACGACAGATTGTTCAAGAAGGACAGACTTAATATTTTTATTTTTCTTTAAGATCTCTTTTTTAAAATAGGCGAGAGTAAATTCTTTCTGAAATGGATCGAGGCCTATATTTTTAAAATGTCCAGACTCTTTTGCTTCCAAAATATTTTTATAATAAAGCACATAACCAAACATTCGAATATCATTATAGAAAAGTGTCCCATTGTTTAAGGTAAAAATAATACAAGTATGCTTATTTGGTAAATCATTTAAATAACTTTCTGTAATAGGGTGACCTCCTAGAGTTTTATTTTTCTTTTTATCGACAAAGACTAATTGCCCAGTCATTTTCAAGTGAACTAGCAAGATACTTTTGTCATCTAATTCAATAATTAAATTTTTGGCTATTCTTTTTATTCCTGTTATTTTTTTGTTAGCAACATTTTTTATAAAAAGATCGGTTTTCTTTTTGGAAGCTATTCTTTTTGTACCGTTTCCAGCTATAATTTTGGGTTTTAAAATTTCTACGGAAAGTATTTTACTTCCTAAAATTTTTCTATTTAAACCAAGACGAATTGATTCTACTTCTGGTAATTCCGGCATACTATCTTAAATCTTTCAAAATTTCTCTAATGATTTCACTTGCTTGCATATTATTAAATATCTGAGCGTTATTTTGTTTTATGTCTTTAATAGCATTATTAACATCTTTTTCATTATAACCAAGAGAAATAAGGGCTAATTTTGCATCATTTTCTTCGGAGGCGTCTTCGGTAGTCATTTCTGCTTTTATGAAATGAGAAAGTTTTCCTTTTAATTCTATAACTATTTTTTCACAACTTCTCTTACCAAGACCTGGTATTCCGGAAAGTAGAGAAGCCTCACCATTTTCTACAGCTAAGGCTATATTGTTTACATTTGAGACAGAGAGAATATTTAAAGCAGATCTCGGGCCTATACCAGAAACAGTGATAAGTTTTTCAAACATTTGTAATTCTTCTTTTTCAACAAAACCATACAAGTCTATAGCATCATCTTTTACTACAGTATAAATAAAAACTTCCAAAGCATCTTTTTCGTTTTTTGAAAGTAAAGTATTTAAAGTTGTAAAAACTTTATAACCTACACCAGAAGAAGTTAACAAAGTTAAAGACTTTTCGTTTATTTCTATAATTGTTCCATTTAAAAAACCTATCATAAATATAAGTCAATTCTAACATTTTTAAAAAAAAGTGTATAATATGAATATTAAACAACAAAATTATGCATTATTTTATAACAGCTATCACAACAAAATATTTTGACTTCAAATCAAGAGCCAGAAGGTCAGAGTTTTGGTTTGTGGTTTTATTTAATTTTTTAATAACTTCAATTTTCCTATTTTCGGTTCTTCTTGCTGCTAGATACGGGCTATTTTTCTTATTTGGACTTATTACTGCTCTTTATATACTTTGGTATTTATTTATGATTATCCCAAGTTTTGCAGTTGCAATTAGAAGGTTGCACGATGTCGGAGTAAGTGGTTGGTGGATTTTACTTAGTTTTATTCCATTTTTTGGCAGTTTAGCTTTACTTGTTTTTTACTTTTTAGATAGTCAAAGAGGTTTAAATAGGTGGGGAACAAACCCGAAAGGAATTAGCTAGTCTAAAATATAAAAAAAATTAAAAACTCCCGGTTGGGAGTTTTTAATTAATAACTTTTATTATTCGTGATCGTGATCATGCTCATCACCACCGAAATCTTTTATATTTTCAGGACTAACTTTTCCACAAACACATGTTCCATTTTCACAAATACAAACTTCTTCCAAATCTTCACAACAAGGGCAATGTTTTTTAACTGCAAAGTAATAAACTATTGCTCCTATGATATTTGCAAACCAGAGAACTAAAATCCAAACAGGTTTATAGTCTATGTCATGTTTAACAGCGTGGACAAGCATCCAAATCCAGAAAGCTAATAAAAGGATTGCGAAAATAGCAAAAACTAAACCAGCTCCAGCAAAAGCCATCATGGCTCCAGGGAAAACTCTTTCAAATTTATCCATTCTCCAATCGTACATTGAATCTTGGTTGAATCTATTTCCATAACCGTATTGATTTCCCGGTCCCCAATTAAATTCTTCAAAAAGCGGTGCAGAGATAGGCAAAATATCTTCTGCTACTGGTTGAGCATTTACAACAGACATTCCTCCAATAAAGAGAAAAGCTGCAAGTGCTAAAATACTAATTTTTGATAATATATTTTTCATAATGTTATTGTTTGTAATTCTTAATTAATATGTATATATTATAAACCAAAAATTCAATTAACAAATATTGACAATAGAGAATAGCTTTATTTTTTCGCAAAAATGTAGTATCATATACTCTAAATTAGAATAAAAATATAAAGAATTATTAAAACAATATGGCAGTAACAAAAACAGCAAAAAGAGCTATTCGTTCAGCAACAAATAGAAAAGTTGTAAATGATAAAAGAAAAAAGACAATGAAAGAGACTGTAAAGTCTACTCGTGCTCTAATTTCACAGAAAGATAAAAAAGGATCTGAAAAGAATCTTCCTACAACTTTCTCAGCATTAGACAAAGCAGCAAAGAGGGGTATTATAAAAAAAGGGACAGCTGATAGAAAGAAATCCAGATTAGCAAAAGCAGTAGCTAAAATTGAAAAGTAAAATGCGGCGCGGCACAGCCGCGCCGCATTTTTGCTCTCGTAGTTCAACGGATAGAATTCAGGTTTGCGGTACCTGCGATTGAGGTTCGATTCCTCACGAGAGCACAAAAATATCTTACTTATCCCAAAGTTTATAAGCTAAAATAGCAAAAGCAATAGTCACATTTAAAGACTCTTTTAAACCAAGCATTGGAATTTCTACAATTTTATCTGAAAGATCTAAAACTTCTTTTTGTATTCCGTCGGTCTCACTTCCAATAATTAAAGCCACTTTCTCTCTTTCAGTTTTTAATTTCTTATAGTCTATAGATCTTTTATCTTGCTCTAAAGAAATAATTTCAAAATTATCTTTTTTTAACCCTTTTATAACTTCTAAAATATTTTCTCTATATTCCCAATTTATTTCATCTTCAGCGCCGAGTGAAGTTTTTACAAAATCTTTTCTTTTTTTATTTTGCCCTTCATATTTTTTACTAGATTCAAAAGGAGTAGGGGTTATACCGCAAAGATAAATTTTATTAACTCCAATTCCGGAACTGGTTCTAAAAATAGAACCAACATTCAAAGAGGAGCGTATATTGTCTAAAATTACAACCTTCATAAGAATTTGATTTTAATATATAAATTAAAAAATTAAAAGCGGATATTAAATCCGCTTTTAATTTAGTTTTTTACTTCTTCAGCTTCTTTCTTTTCTTCTTCGTCCCACTCTTTTACTTCTTCTCTAACTTTATCTCTAAATTCTTCTTTTTTGTCATCGATTTTTTCTTGAATGTTTTCTTTAACGTCTTCTATTTTTTCTTTAACGTCTTCTTTAAAATCAACAACTTTTTCTTTTACATCTGCTGAAATATCTTCAATTTTGTCTCCAACTTTTTCAGAAGTGTTTTTTACTTCTTTTTTTGTTTTCTTAAAAAACTTTTTTATTTTATCCATTAAACTCATATATTTTCGTTATAATTCATTATTAATAAGATTCCTCTAGTAGAGCCTTAGTATAGCATTTTAGGGTCAAATATGCTATATTTATCCTACTGGAAGTGTGGCCGAGTGGTTGAAGGCACCGGTCTTGAAAACCGGCAAGGGGCAACTCTTCGTGAGTTCGAATCTCACCACTTCCGCTAAGAGAAAGTAGTATTCACCATTTATAAATTTAATGGTGTTTTATCTCTGTGTTTGATATCATATAGCTATGAAAAATAATATACCCATAGTCGAATCTGTTAGGGAGAGAGATGTTGATTTACTTATTCTAGAAGAATTTTATTCTGAAACAGGATTTGAAAGACTTTTTTTAAATAAAATAAATAAAGAAAACTTAAAGTTTCTTTGCGCTTACAGAAGTGTAACAACCTCAGGGTTAGGGGAAACAGATTTACAAATTGAGTTTTTAGATGAAGACAATAAAACTTTTTATTTACTTATTGAAAACAAAATAGACGCTCCTTTTCAGGAAGCGCAATATGAAAGATATTTAAAGAGGGCCACAGCTCTTTCTGAAGATAACTCTAAAGTAATTTTAGTTGCCCCAGAAGGGTATATAAAAAATAAAAATGAGTTTGAGTATCATATTTCTTATGAGGAACTTAGTAGGTTTTTTGAGAATAAAAAAGGTTCTAGGAATGAGTATAAAATGGAAATATTAAGACTTGCTATCGAACAGGAAAGACGAGGTTATCAAATTATTAAAGATGAACAAGTTACCGCTTTTTGGAAGGAGTATTACATCTATGTAAAAATAAATATTCCAGAATTAGAAATGCCAGACCCAAAGTCTAAACCCTCATCTTCTTCTTTTGTATATTTTAAATCTTCATGGGTTCCTAAAAATATGAAACTAATCCATAAAATGGAAAAAGGTAATCTAGATTTAGAGTTAAGTGGGCAAGCAGATAAATATGAAGAAATTATTGAAAAATATAAAGAGAATATAATTGAAGATATAGAAATAGTTGTTACAGGTAAATCTTTAGTGTTCAGGACAAATGTTCCGGATTTAAATCTAAAAAATATATTTGAAGAAGAAAGGGATAAAATGGAAGAGTTTATATCTAAATACAATCTATTAAAAAACTGGTTTTTGTCCACGATTTAATTTTTAGGAAAAGATTACTTATTTCTGTTTTTCTTTTTTAAATACTTAGCCATTAAAAATATAACCACCACAGATAAAATTATTAAAACTATATTTTTATATTCATCTACAATTTTTACAACATTTTCCCAATTTTCTCCTAAAACAGATCCTGCATAAATAAGTAAAGTATTCCAAACCAAAGATCCTAAAGTCGTATAAATTGTAAATTTAAATAAATTCATTTTAACCATGCCGGCTGGTATAGAGATGAGACTACGAACAATTGGTACACATCTTCCAAAAAATACTGCAAAAGATTCCCATTTTTCAAAAAACTTTACAGTTTTATCGACTTCACTTTTTTTAAAACCTAACCTTTTAACATATTTTTTTTCTAGCCAAATATTTAATTTCTCTACATTTAAAAGTACACCAATATAATAAAGAATCAAAGCGCCAAGAACCGAACCTATAGTTGCAGAAATTATTAAACCTAAAATAGTTAGATGAGAGCTTTCTAGGGTCGCAGCAAAACCTCCAAAAGGTAAAATTATTTCAGAAGGAATTGGTGGAAAAATATTTTCAATTAAAATTAGAAAAAACATTCCAAAATACCCAAATTGATTCATTATGTTAGTGATAAATATTTCCATAAAGTTATTCCTATTTTAACAGAAAAGGGGTATAATAATCCAGTTATTTTAAGTTACTCTATATGATAGAAACAATAATAGAAGCCGTAGCGTCTTTTTTGTCTTCCTATAAATATTTTTTTCTTATAGTTACGTCCCTTTTGCAAGGCAGAATGGTGGCGGTTTTTGCTGGATTGTTAATTAATATGAAAGAGTTGGCATTTTGGCCAACATATTTAATTTTAGTTTTTATTGGTGTAATTTCAGACGCTGCTTATTATTTTTTAGGAAGATTTGGTTCAAATTCTAAAATCGCAAAAAAGCATGAAGAGAAAATTGGATATATAAAAAAATTTTGGGACAAACATCCAGGAAAAGTTATTATCTTTGGAAAGGTAACCATGGTTTTTATTGTGCCAGTTTTAATTTTATCCGGACTTGTTAAATTCCCTCTAAAAAAACTTTTTAAATACACTATAATTACAGACTTAGTTTTTGTTTTAGTTTTACTTGGGACAGGTTATTTCTTCGGTAATGCTTTTGGTGAAAATTATAGATATTTAGGAGCTATAGCTTCTCTCTTTGTAATAGGTTTCATTTTTGTGATTTTTGTATTAAAATACTTAGGTAAAAAGAAAATAAGTGCCCAAACAAATTCTACAGAAAAACAGTAGAAAAATAAAAATATGAACAAAGATAAATCTAAAAAAACAATGTTGCTAGTAGCTTTAATTTTAGTAGTAATTTTAGCTACCATCATAACCCGTTTCTTTACAAAAGATAGAACTTGGCCAATTAAGGCGGAGACAAGCTCTAGTACGGAAATTGTTATACCAGAAAACTGGCTTTCTGGAGAAAGTGAAGGTTTTATATTTAAATATCCAGAAAATTTTGGAACAAAATATATAAACCCAGTTGATTGGCCTATTAAAATTAATATTTCCAAACAAGCATTTTCTTGCCTTGAAGCTGGAAATGAGATTTCACTAGCAGGCGAGACCAAGTTAGAATCAGTAGGAAATAGAGAATATTGTGTAACAAGAGAAAGTGAAGGAGCGGCTGGAAGTATTTATACAAACTATGCTTACGCTTTTCCTTACAACAACGAAACTCTGATTATGACTTTTTCTTCAAGAGCTACACAATGCATGAATTATGACAATCCAGAACAAGCTGAATGTTTAACTGAAAGAGAAAGTTTTAACATCACTCCTTTAGTAGATAAAATTGCAAGTACTATTAAGAGTTCAAATTAGTTCTTTTCTGTTTTAATAGTATAATTTAAGCACATGAAAAGAAACCAAGTTATTTTAATTGTTTTATTAATAATTGCTTTGGCGGCGTTAACTTTTTCGCTTTGGAGAATTTTTAGAAATCCTAAGACACAAAATTTGATTCCTGTAGCCACAACAACTACAGCTACTAATACAGAGTCTGTTTCTGTTGAAGAGAAAAAAATAACAAATAATACAGATTTTTATGAAATCAACATAAAGTATCCAGAAGATTCAAGGGATAAAAATAAAGAAATAGAAAGTTTTATTTTAGCTAGCACAGAAAGAAAAAAGGATGATTGGAAAGTTGGCGGAGAGATCTATAACGACGAAAAAGCTTTAACTAAACTTTATCCAGACAGAGCCAACACTGCCTATACTTATGATATAACCTATCAAACTTATGAAGCGCCTAGTAGAGGAACGATTTCGTATGTATTTAATACTTATGAATTTACCGGAGGAGCGCACGGTAACAGTGTTGTAAACACTTTTACTTTTAATAAAGATGGAAAAATCGCTATAGACGATATTCTCACTTTAGCAGAAAATAATAACGATATAAAATTAAGCAGAGTCTTGGCAGAGAAAATTAGACAATCCCAAGGTGACATGGTTATAGAAGATATGCTTATGGAAGGACTTGGGCTTGCTTACTTAAAAGCGGATGGAAAAACTTTAGATAAAGAAAAATGCAACTGTGATGGATTTTTCTTTGGTTCAAATTTTCAAAATTTTTATTTAACGGATGAAGGTATCACTTTCTTATTTAATCAATACCAAGTTGCTCCGGGGGCAGCTGGAATAGTTAAGGTAACTTTAGACTGGGATTCTTTAAATTCTTATTTAAAAAAATAAAACTCAGTTTTCTTACAAAAAATAAACCCTAAAAAATAGGGTTTATTTTTTATTTTTTTTAGCTTATAATGCGAACATTATGGCAAAGACCACTCAAAAAAGTAAGCCAAATATAAACCCTTTTGTGACTTTTTTTATTTTTTCTTTACTTTTTTTTATTCCTTTTTTTATATCTTCAATCTTAACCACCGATTATTTAGAAAGAAAAAACGCTGTTTCTTTAGAAGAAGAAGCGATTCATTTTGAAAAAGTTTTAAATACAAATAATTTAAATAGTTTATACGAAAAAGACAGCGCTTCTTTTAGTTCTAGCTCATTACCAGAAGATAAAGTTGTAGTTTTAGGATATCATCAAGTTCGTAATGTTGAAGTGTCGGACGGCCCAAAAGCTAGACTCTTTATAACTTCTCCAGAAACTTTTGAAAAAGAAATAAAACTTTTATCTGACGAAGGATATATTTCTATTTCTGTAACTGAATATATAAATTATTTAAAAAATAAAAAGGAAAATCCTATTCCAAAAAAATCTGTAGTTATTACTTTTGATGATGGATATCTTACACAATACACAAACGCTTTTCCAATCTTAAAAAAATATGGAATGAAAGCCACATTATTTTTGTATATGGATTGTATAGATAAATATCCAGCTTGTATGACATCTTCGCAAATTGAAGAGATGACAGCTTTAGGAATAACTGTAGCCAATCATACTTTAAGACATAGTTTTTTAACTGAGCAAAAAGAAGCTGTAATTAAAAAAGAAGTTTTAGATAATCAAAATTTATTAGAAAAAAAATTTGGAAAAGAAAATGTTGAAAAAGTTTTAGCCTATCCTTATGGTAGTCAAAATGAAAAAATAAAATTTATTATTCAAAATTTGGGATATGTGGGAGCTGTCGGCATTTCAAAAGGGGTTGAAAAAGATGATTCAAATATTTTTAATTTACACAGATATTTGATGGGAAACAAGACAGAGCTTTTTGAAGAATTATTTAAAAGCTAACTCAACCAGTTGAAAACCCCCGAAGATTCGGGGGTTTTCAACTTACGTAAACTTCTCTGGTATTTAAGTTTACTTAACTATTATATAAAATCCAATAAAAAATGCAAATATCCAGCTTAACATTTGTGGAAAAGTTTTAACATGCTAAAATTGGGATAAATATTATGACAGAGAAAATATTAAGAAAATTAGAAAAATTTATACCTAAAAAACTTTATAAATTGGGACAACCTGTGTATCATTTTTTGTTAGCTATTACTGGTACCGTTTTATACGGCTTTCCTGCTAGAAAGATGAAAATGATAGCTGTAACCGGGACTAAAGGTAAAACTTCAACTGTAAATTTTATCCATTCTGTCCTCTCAGAAACCAGTGAAAAAGTCGGACTTATTTCAACTGCTAATATAAAAATTGGAGAAAAAGATATTCCAAATAAATATCATATGAGTATGCCAGGGAGATTTATTCTTCAGAAAATTTTAAAGCAAATGAAAAATGCTGGATGTAAATATGTTGCTTTAGAAGTGACTAGTGAAGGAGTAAAACAATTCAGACATCTAGGATTATTTTTAGATGTTGCGATTTTTACAAATCTCTCACCAGAACATTTAGCTTCTCATGGAGGGTCTTTTGAAAAGTATAGAGCAGCAAAAATGAAGATTTTTAAAAAGACAATTTTCAATAAATTAAAATTAGTTTTAATAAATAAAGATGATGAAAACGCAAAAGCTTTTGAGGAAGCTAGCTATATAGAAAAAATAAATTTTTCACTAGAAGATGTGTCTAACATAGAAGAAAAAGATAATGGGGTAAGTTTTAATTTTAAAGGTTCAGATTTTAAGTTAAACACTCTTGGTAAATTTAATATTTATAATGCGCTCCCAGCTATACTTTTAGGTGAAAAGTTTGGATTAAATTTTGAACAAATCCGTAAAGGCTTATTAAAATTAAATTTAATTCCTGGAAGAATGGAAGAGATTGATGAAGGACAAGATTTTAAGGTTATAGTTGATTATGCTCATGAAAAATTAAGCATGAATAGCTTACTCAACACAGCAAAGAATTTGAAAAAAAATGAAGACAATAAAATAATTATTGTTCTTGGTGGGGACGGGGGAGGTAGAGACGAACAAAGACTTTATGATATGGGAAAAGTGGTGGGAGAAAAAGCGGATATCGTCATAGTTTCAAATTCTGATCCTTATTTTGACGACGAAATGGCTTTAGCTCAAAAAATTGCAGGAGAGGCAGACAAGGCTGGAAAAATCTATAATGAAAATTTATTTATTATCGTAGACAGAGGAGAAGCTATTAAAAAAGCAATTGAATTAGCTAAGAAAGACGACATTGTTTTACTTACAACCAGAGGTTCTTTAAATACAATGAGCATAAAAGGAAAAAAAGTTTTGAGCGATGATAGAGTGATAGCTAGAGAAATTCTTAAAAGTACAATAAATGAAAGTTAGCTAATTTCTTTCAAATTTTTAATTAAATTATAAAATCATGAAAAAATATTTAGGAATAGATTATGGAAGTAAAAAAATTGGTCTCGCCACTTCAGACGAAGAGGGCAAATTTGCTTTTCCTTTTTCTATTATTTCAAATAAAAATAAAGAAGAAGCTTTTCAAAAGATACTAAATGTTTTAAAAGAAAGAAAGATTGAAAATATAGTTATAGGCGAAAGTCTAAATTTAAAAGGTGAAGAAAATAAAATTCTAAAAGAGACTAAAGATTTTGCAGAAAAATTAGAGAAAGAAAATTTTAAAATCTTTTTTGAAAAAGAGTGGCTTTCAACAATAGAAGCTAGAAGATTTGATGATAGAAAAGACGCCGATGATTCTGCTGCTGCTATTATTTTGCAAAGATTTTTAGATAAATCAAACAGGGGATAAATATTTGCAACTTTCTTCCAGCTTGATACACTGTCTATTGTGAGCTTTATTGTTCTTTAAATTTGACCTTAGGCCTTATGTAGATATTATAGGATAAGGATAAAATTTTGGAGCAAGTATCACACAAATAAAAGCCCTAATTCTTTCTCAAAAGTTAGGGTTTTTTCTTTTTAAATATTAAAGTGATATAATCAAAAAATAATTTTATAATTGAACTATGATAAACATTGAAGATCTTACAAAAGTAGAAATTAAACTCGGAAGAATTTTGAGTGTAGAAGAAATTGAGGGGAGTGAGAAGCTTTATAAGCTTTCTGTAGATTTTAGTGAGGAGGTTCCAAGACAAGTTCTTTCTGGAATCAAAAAATATTTTGAAAAAGATTTCCTTTTAAATAAACAATTTGCTTTTGTGACAAATCTTGAACCTAGAAAAATGATGGGTTTAGAGTCACAGGCTATGATTTTAGCAACAGGAGAGGAAACTCTCGCTCTTCTTACTCCAACCAAAGAAATGCCTTGCGGTTCTCAAATGAGATAATTAATATATTTTATAGCCTTATGTTAAAATAGAGACATAATTGTTATGTCTAACTTTTTTAAAAACAGATTTGAAGAAAAAGATTATATTCCCACAAAAGGGATTTTAGATGAAGATAGACTTTTAGCTGTAAATCATATTTGTATTCATGAAGATTGTGTAATTTTAAATGACACAGTTTCACCTTTTGGTTCTATAGATATTGAAGAAAAGACCACTTTTGTTATTGATGATATTTTAGATGTCATTGTGCCTATTATTCAAAGAGAAGAAAACAGAGAAAAAATTATTACTATTTGTGGACCTGAAATCGCTAAAAGAATGCTCGGAAGAAAACTCGAAGATAGAATTAAAAGAGAGGTTAGCTACTAACTTGCTTTATTTGCCAAAATATTGTATAGTATTTATAGATAATTTTTTGGTATTAATTAAAAAAATTAAAAAATGGTTCAAACAAAAAAAGAGCAGCTATCTTTTCTCTTTAAGACTTTTGAGAATTCAGTGAGGTCGGAAGATGCAATAAAAGTAGCCAAAAGAATTAAGACTTTTATAGCAAAAAACAAAAACTTAGCGGAAAAAGCTTTAATGGATTTTCCGACAGCTATTGGTAGGGTAAAATCACAAGGTAAAATTTCGGAAGAAAATTACAAAACCTTCTTTAAAGAAGTTTTGCCGATCGTTTATAGCATTGCCCATTTTCATTTATCTTTTTGTGAAGAGAGAAGTCTGGAGAGGTGTGATACAGATTACCCTTATCAGGATTTGCTGGAGAGATTGTTTATGAACAGTTACTATGTTTCCCAAACGGCGTCTCTTCGAATCGCATAAAAAGCCCATACGGGCTTTTTGTTTTTTTGTGACCCCGCTAGGAATCGAACCTAGATCTAGAGCTTAGAAGGCTCTCGTTCTATCCATTGAACTACGGGGTCTTTTGTGTAATAAATATAACAGATTTTGACTTTAAAATAAAGTATTAGTTTTATATTTAATTTTTCTTTTATTTTTTAGTATTTTGTAAAAATCCTTTTTTAAGTTATAATGTGCATACAATTTGGGAGATTAGCTCAGTTGGTAGAGCAGCTCGTTTACACCGAGAAGGTCAGGGGTTCGAGTCCCTTATCTCCCACCAAATAAAGACATGGCGCTTAAGAAAATAAAAGTATTGTTTGAAAATGATAATCAAATTATTATTGATAAACCAGCTGGAATTATGTCTCATCCAGATGGTAGGAAAGACGAATATACTTTAGCTGATTGGCTTAAAGATTTTGCAAAGAAAAAGTTTAAGAAAAAATCTTGGCAAGATATTTTAGAAAATATTGGAGATAAAGAAAGAGAGGGAGTGGTTCATAGGCTGGATACTGGCACAACTGGAGTTATGGTTTTTGCTTTAAATAAAAATTCTTTTATTTTTTTAAAAAAGCAATTTAATTCTCACACTTCAAAAAAAACTTACAGAGCAATTGTTGTAGGACATATAAAAGAAAATACTGGAATTATCGATGCGGCTATTTCCAGAAGTAAATCTGATTTTAGAAAGAAAAATACTAAAGACCTTTTTACTAATGATGGAAAAGGGGATGTGCGAGGTCGTGAAAGAAACGCGGTGACTAGATATAAAGTCTTAGCAAGATTGCGAAATGAAAAAGGAAGCCCTTTTACACTTGTAGAATGTTATCCGGAAACTGGGAGAACTCATCAAATTCGTGTGCATTTAAAATCTATTCGTCATCCAATTTTAGGAGATGATTTGTACGGAGTAGGGGAAATTGAAAGAAAAAAGATTCAAGACGAATTTAAAACAAAATTAGGGAGACCAATGCTCCACGCTTATTCTCTAAAAATTAAAATTTTAGATGAAAATAATCTACCAACTGAAAAGACTTTTATAGCCGAAGAACATGCTGATATGAAGCAAGTTTTGAAAGAGCTTAATTATAAAGCTTAGTTGATTCAAAGAGCTTTTTGTGTTAATATGCCTCTATTAAATAGAGATATTTAAGGTAAAAAATCCGAGTTTAGACCTAATTTATAAGACATGTCCGCTTTCGCTAAAGCTTCAGCGTGACAAAGGTAGTTTCTCACAAATTTTTTGTAAAAGATTTTTTATATATTTTAAAATATGAAAACAAATATCAAATTATCAAAAGTAGATATGGAAGAAAGAAAAGCTTTAGACTTTTCTTCTGGAGATACAATTAGAGTTTGGAACAAGTTAAAAGATAAAGACGGAAAAATTCGTCTTCAAGCTTTTGAAGGACTTGTGCTAGCTAGAAAGCATGGCACAGGTATCACCGCTACATTTACAGTTAGAAAAGTAACTTCTGGAGTTGGGGTAGAAAAAATTTACCCTCTCTATTCTTCAAATATAGATAGAATTGAAATTGTTAGAAAAAATAAAGCAAGAAGAAGCAAACTTTATTATGTAAGAGATAAAGCTAAAAAAGATATCAGAAGAAAATTGAAAGCTGATACAAAGTTTGTTAAAAAAGATGGAGTTACCACAACAGAAGTTAAAGAGGAGGTTGTGGAAGAAGGGGTAGAATAAAAATAAAATCATAAAAATCTCGCGCAAGACGCGAGATTTTTATTTGAATAAAAGTCATTTTTTTGATATTATTATTTTGTTCAAATGCCCGGGTGGCGAAATTGGTAGACGCACTACCTTGAGGTGGTAGCGGGAATTGCTCCCATGCTGGTTCAAGTCCAGTCTCGGGCACAAATAAGTATTTAAAAGTAGACTTTCTGGTCTGCTTACTTTTTGTGTTGGTTTTTGATAGTAGTTTTAAAACGTGATATATTATTGGCGTATGAATAAAAAATTATTAAGTTTAATATTAGGGTTTTCAGTTTTATTTATTAGTTTAAATGTTGTCGGTGCTCAGAATTGGGAAGGTCCATATGTAAATAAAGAATTGTTTACAGCTGGTGATAATGTAAGAGTTGGTGGAGAATTGGTTGGAACTGCTTTTCAAGCCGGAAGAAACTTAACTAGTTCTTCAGTTGTTGACGGTATATTATTTTCCGCAGCTCAAAATGTTTTTTTAAGTGGACAAAGTGAATATTTATTTTCAGCCGGAAGTTTAGTAAGTGTAAAAAGTAAAGTCGTAAAAGATGCTTTTATGGTAGGATCTACCATCATAGCCGAAGAGGCTGATTTTGGTAGAGATGTTTACGCTGCCGGAGAAACCATTTCTCTCTCAGGAAATTTTGCTAGAAATGTTTTATTAGGTGGAAACATAGTTTCTCTTTCCGGAAATTTTAACGGAGATGTTGTAGTCGAAGCGACCAGTATTGAAATTTTAGATGGTACAAATATTAAAGGGGAGCTTAGATACAACGAAAATGCTTCAGTAAAAATTGGGGACAATACAAGTATTGGTTCTAAAAGTACTTTTGTCAGTAAAATGAGCCAAATGGAAAAAGAAAATTCTAACGGAACTTTCTTAGCAAAGCTTGGAAGTTCAGCTTTTGGTTTTGCAAACGCATTAGTTTTGGGACTTTTAATCATTTGGTTATTCCCAATGCTTTTCAAAAAGCTTACAGATAGAAATAATAAAATTACTTTTGCTTCATCAGCTAAAAGATTTGGAGTCGGGCTTCTAGTTTTAATAGTAGCTCCAATTTTATTTGTTATTGGATTAATTACAGTTATTGGAATTAGTGCAAGTTTTGTACTTATGCTAATTTATGTAATCTTAATTCTTGCCGCGAAAGTTTTAGTCGGATATCTCTTAGGAAGAGAAATTTTACTTAAAGGATTTAAAAAGACCAAAGCTGGAGCTATTGCAAGCCTACTACTCGGACTTTTAATTATTGCTCTATTATCATTAATACCAGTAGCGGGTGGAATTATAGTATTTATAGTTCTCTGTCTAGGTTTAGGATTAGGTTTTGATTTAATTTTTCCAAAAAGTAAAGAAACAAAATTAATTGAGAACTAATTAATTTACATTTGCGTTTAGTTTTAAAAACAAGATTTTTGTGTTAAAATGATTCCGCAAATGTATGGTGCCTATAGTGTAATGGTTAGCACTAGGGTTTGTGGAACCCTCAGTTCCGGTTCAAATCCGGATAGGCACACCAAAAGAAAAACCGAATGATTTTCTGTCATTCGGTTTTTTGTTCAGCTCGAGATTATTCAATAAGGGCTACGCAAGTTCCTTTTTTTTGTTTTTTCAAGCAACCACTCCCGTTAGGGTTGGTACAATCACAACCTTTGCCTAAGGCAAAACGGCAATTTTTGCCTGGTCCAGTTTTTTTTCGGACATCTTTTTTCTCGAGTGCTGTAACGTTTTCGGGCATAAGCTAAGTATTTATTTAGTTTAACAAAAAAAGAACATGAAAACATTCTACCATATATTTAAAAATAAAGCAAGGGTCTTGTCAAACCCGAAATAGGTAAATAAAAATACAAACTCTTTTAAATTTTAAGTTTCTCAAAACCGTCTCGAGTGTAATCATTGTAAGCCAAAATCTCCCAAGGAGAATATTTGTCTATTTTTGATTGATTTTCTTCTTCGTGCAAATTGTCGGCCAAAATGAAATCTAGAAATCTTCTAAAGGGGGCAATAAATTTTTTGATAGGAGAATATTTCACAAAGGTCACTCCGGCATTATCAGCTGGATTATACATGTTCATTCTTATGTAGTCTTTAACAAGTAAATCTTTCCCAAAAAGCAGAGTTGATAAAAACATCTTTAAAAAAATCCCATGAGTAAAACAGACATTATATTTTTTCCCATTTTTAACTAGATATTTTTGTGTCTCTAGGGCTCTATCTTTCAAATCTTGGAAGTTTTCTTCATCGTAAAGCCTCAAATCTGGGTCGTGAATACTTTTATCCATAGTATCAATAAAAGCTTTAGCTATAGGATCATCGTAATACATTCCCACAATAATGGTAGGATTTTTTCTTTCAGCCAATAAAGGAGCGATAACATAATTTTCTCCTTTTATATTTAAATACTTATTTACTATAGCTGCTGTCTCAATAGTTCTTTCATATGGAGAAATAAAAATCTTTTGTATTTTCATTTTAGTAAGTCTTTTTCCGAGTTCTTCAACTTCTAATTTTCCTTTTTCAGAAAGTCCTCCTTTTTCGTCTTGTCTTCTTCTTTGTTCATTTAAAATGGTCTCGCCGTGCCTAATTAGGTAAAAGTATTTATTAAACATATTTTTTTATTTTTACTCTTAGATATATTAGCATAGAAAAGTTTAATTTATCCACATTAATCTTTTATTTTTAAGTTTTTTCGAAAAAGATAGGATATAATGAATTAGTAAATTAAAGTACAACTTTAAACACAATTTTATGACTATTCAGAATATTGAAGATGTAATGGAGCGTATAATGAGCCTTAATAGAAATCTGAATGAAGAGTCTCTTAAAACTTTATTATCTGCTAGCGGCTGGGATAGGGAAGACATTTTAGAGGGTCTTCGTATTTTTAGAGCTACAAACAAAAACACAGTTGCGGCCGCACCTATAGCAAGTCATTCTGTAGATAGAGAAAAAATTGAAAATAATCTCTCCGAAGAAGCTGTGGTAGAAGATATTGTTCAAGATAAGCCTTACACCTTTAGTTTAAAGAAAAAAGAAGAAGCTCCGGATGTTGCACCTTTGGTAGTTGAAACAAAAGACGATCCATTAAAAGTAGAAGTATCTTTACCTACAAAGAGTAGAGTGTTAGAAAAAGCAGAAGAGACCGCAGCAGAAGTAGAAAGCTTCATGGGTGTTAAGACAGAAAATAAAGAGGCTTCTGTTCCTGCTATCACCATTACTACTGAAAAAGATAAACCTGCAAAGAAAAAATCTAGTAGCAGACTAGGGGGAATTATTTTACTCCTACTTCTTCTTTTGTTACTTCTTGGAGCGGCGGCGGCTTACTTATTCCTACCGTCTTTTGCTGGATGGGTAAATGAAAAATTATCTTTTGGTCCAAAACAAACTATCAACACAAAAGACATGACCAGAAGCGAATGGAATACAAATCCAAATTTAAACCCAAACCAAAATCCGAATAATCCAAATTATATAGTACCAACTCCTGTTATAAATATTGTTACCCCAACATCTTCTACTTCCTCTGGAACTCAAATTCAACAAACTACACCGATTCCAATGGTTGTGTCTGATGCTCAAGTTGGAGAACTTATGCGAGAAATTGAAAAATTAAAAGCTGATCTAAATACATATAAAAATTCTATACCTGAAGCTAAAACACAAACTATAGTTAGATATGTTTCTCAGAAAGGTGCGACAGGAGCAACTGGTAGAGGTATAGTTTCTGTTGGAGCATCTAGTACAGGTTTTGTTATAAATTATACAGACAACACAAATGAGATTGTCCCTTATTCTACAAGCACATTAACAGACGTTCTAAATTCCAAACAAGTTTGTTTTAGAGATATGAATGCTACGACTAGTAGTAGTACAGACGCTTGTTTAGATAAAAATACAGTTATTAATTTGTTAAATAGATAATAATTTTTTTAAAAGACCCTTTCTTAACTTAAAAAGAAAGGGTCTTTTCACATGTTAAAATAGAAAGGTAATTTAATAATTTATATATTTTAATTTTATGAATGAAAAAAACAAAAGAGGATGGATAAAAGCAGCTATAATTTTAGCTATTTTATTCGCAATTGGAATCATTGTTGTCCAAGGTGTAAAAACTTATACCAACAATATGAATCCTAGAACAGTTGTTATTACTGGTACAGGAAAAGTCGCCGCTGTTCCAGACGTGTCTACGATTAGCTTTACACTTAGAAGTGAAAGTAAAAATGATAATACAAAAACTTTACAAGAAGATATTTCAAAAAAAGCAGATTCTGTTTTTGCTAAATTAAAAGAGCTTGGTATTGATGAGAAAGATATCAAAACAACAAACTATTCTGTTAACCCAAAATATGGTTATAGAGATTGTTATAGCGCTTCTTCTATTCAACCTTGTGAATCAAGATATGTTTTAGGATATGAAGCTAGCGAAAGTGTAGATGTTAAGGTTCGCAGTACTGAAAACGTAAGTAAAGTTTTAGATGTTTTAGCCGGGGATAAAATCACCGAAGTTTATGGTCCAAACTTTTCAATCGATGATGTTGAAGCTGTTAAAGATTCTGCGAGAGATTTAGCTATTCAAGATGCGAAAGACAAAGCTTCAGTTTTAGCAAAATCTTTAGGGGTTAAAATAAAAAGAATAGTTTCTTTTTCTGATAATAATGGCGTAGCTGCACCTTATCCAGCAGTTTATAGAGACAGTATGAATTATGCAGCAGGAGCCGTAGAACTACAATCAGCTAAAGTTGCAAATATTGCAGAAGGCCAACAAGATGTTGTTTCTAATGTTTCTATCACTTTCCAAATCGAAGATTAAAAAATATTGACTTATATTCTCAAAAAGGGTATATTTAATACATAATTTTAGAGCGCCGAGAGGCGTTTTAAAAATGAAAAATTTGTGTTAGAATTTCATTAAAATAAAGATCGAGATAACCTTTGATCAACAATTTAAAAAATATGAATAGTATAGTCAATTATTTAAAATCTGTAAGAGCTGAACTAAGACATGTTGTTTGGCCAACTAAGAATGTTGTGATTAACCACTCACTTTTAGTGATCGCGGTTTCAATTGTTACAGCAGTATTTCTTTTTGGATTAGACACACTCTTTACTAGAACACTAGGAGCTTTTATTGGTTAATTATTATTAATCTAAATTATTAAAATAAAAATATGGCAAAACAAGAACTTGGTGGAGAGAGGCATTGGTATGCTGTACACACATATAGCGGTTACGAAAATGCAGTTCTCCGTAACTTAAAGCAAAGAATTACTTCGCTCAGTTTAGAAGACAAAATTTTCGATGTTATTGTCCCTGTCGAAAAGAAAATTAAAGTTAAAGGAAATAAAAGAGTGGAAGTTGAAGAAAAAATTTATCCAGGATATGTCTTGGTAGATATGATAGTAGATGACGACTCTTGGTATGTGGTGAGAAATACACCTCGCGTAACTGGTTTCGTCGGTAGTGGAACTATACCTGTACCTCTAGAAAAGAAAGAATTAGATTTTATTTTCTCTAGAATGAAAGAAGCTGAAACAGTTCATGACATTTCTATTGAAGAAGGGGAAATCGTTTCTATTATTGACGGTCCATTTAAAGATTATGAAGGAAAGGTTTCTGAAGTTGATAGGGCGAGAGGGAAACTCAAAGTTTTAGTCTCTATGTTTGGTAGAGAAACTCCACTAGAATTAGACTTTTTACAAATTAAGAAGTTATAAAAAATTTTTGAAAAATTAGAAAATTGTGCTAGAATGCACAAACTATAAGAATAAAACTATGGCTAAAGCAAAAAAAATACTTAAATACGTAAAGGTTGAAATTGAAGCCGGAAAAGCTACTCCTGCTCCTCCTCTTGGACCAGCTCTTGGACAAGCTGGAGTTCAAATTGGAGACTTTGTAAATAAATTCAACTCAGATACCAAAGACATGAAAGGAAGGCTTCCTGTAAAGATTTATGTTTATGAAGATAGAACCTATGACTATGTTATTAAATCTCCAACAGCTTCCTATTTAATTAAAAAAGCAGCTGGTATTGATAAGGGATCTGTTAAACCAAAACTTTCTAAAGCTGGACAGATTTCTAAAGATAAAATCCGTGAAATTGCTGAAGTTAAAATGAAAGATTTGACCGCAAATACGACAGAAGAAGCAATGAAAATTATCGAAGGATCCGCAAGAAGTATGGGTCTTGAGATAAAATAAGGAAATACAAAACAGCCACGCCTTCGGCGCGGCTGTTTTCTTTAAAAAATTAAACACATTTATCAGAATTCGCAAGATTTTATTTTTCTTCCAATTTGCTATAGTTGGGGAAGATTCGTTATTTATTAATTTAAAATATTATTTATATGGAAACAGACAATTTCTCTTTAAAAGAAAATGAACACCGTATAGATAATGTTTATACGGTAAAGATTAATCCTCTTTTTATCTCGGTTTTAAGGCAGTCCAGAACTTCTATGTCTATAACTGGAATTGAAGAACTTGTGGCCTCTGTAAGAGATAAAGGACAAAAAACACCTGGTGATATTTACGCTTTTCCGAAAAGTGAAGCTGTAAATTATGTAAAGGAGATGAATAATCTCTGGAACACTAATTATAAGTTAGATGATTTTATTCCTTTTTATATAAAAGAGAAAAAAGATTATTTTTATTTATTTTTAGTAGCTGGACATAGAAGGTTAAGAGCTGCTTATGAGCTCAAAACTTTTTATGTAGTGAATATTCATTTCGAAAAAAGTTTTGAAGAGGCTATAGAGTGGCAACTGGCAGAAAATGTGCAAAGAGAAGAATTAAGTCTTTTAGATTTAATCACTTCCGCGACACATTACTGGGTTAAACTTAAAAAGAAAAACCCTAAACTTACTCTCGCTTCTTTTGCCAAGAAACACATTCATAAAAGTGTTAGCTGGCTCTCGAGCGCGCTTCGTTTTTCACGTTTACCGATTCCAGCTCAAGATCTTATCAGAAAAACAGATTCTCAGAAAGGGGTTAAGTATAATATTATGCTTGAATTTGCAAAACTTTATGATTTTTCTCTTCTAAAAGAAAAGCCTCTAAGTGCGGAAATTTTAATTGCCTATATTAATCACGTTGTTTCTCATAAATACAATTTACAAAAAGTAAAAGAATTTTGTGAGATACGAAAAAGTGAAATACTTGGTCAGCAAGATTTGTTTCAATTAAAAATTGAAGAGGTAAATAAAAATAGTTTAACAGCTATTAGAAGAAATAAGACAAGTCACATGTCTGAAGCTGAAAGCTATTTGAAAAGCTCTGAAGTGATAGCTCGTCAGATCACAGAAAATTGTAGAACAAAAGCGGAAAATGTTTTAGAATTAGGATTTGAGTTAGAGGAAATCTTAACAAGCGAATAATAATATATTCGCTTGTTTTTGTTTTCTTCATATATTTGTTAAAATAAAAGCTATAAAATTATGACTTTGCTAGAAAATATTAAAAAAGAATTAGAGAAAACCATTATTAGTTTAGTTCTTATAAAAGAAGGCGATCTTTTAAATTTCGACGTTTCTTTTATCGAGGAAGTTAATTCTAAATTTGGAGATGTTTCCACAAATTTAGCAATGATTCTTTCTAAAGAATCCGGAGAAGACACGAAAAATATCGCTTCCAAAATTAAAGAAAATCTAGAAAAGAATGAAGACTTTTTAAAAATTGTGAAAGAAATAGAAATCGCTCAAAATGGTTTTATTAATTTCTTTTTAAAAGAAGAGTTTTTAGTAGAAGAGATAGCTAGAGTCGCAAGCTTAGATTTTATTAATACAAAATTTACGGATAAAAAAGTTTTAGTGGAACATTCTTCTCCGAATCTTTTTAAACCTTTTCATGTCGGACACTTGATGAACAATATTATAGGAGACAGTTTGGTAAAAATGATGAAAGCTAGCAAAGCCGATTTGAGAGTTATGTCTTTTCCGTCAGATATTTCTATTGGCATTGCCAAAGCAATTTTTATTTTAAAAAATAAAGAAGGCTGGTCATTTTTTAATGAAGATATTATCAAGACCTTAGGAGAAGCTTATGCTGAAGGAGTTAGATTTTACGAAGAAAATATTCCAAGAAGAGAAGAGATAAAAAAGATTGCTAGAAATCTTTTTGAAAGAAACGAAGAGACGGAAGACTACCGTATTTACTCCAAAGCTAGAGAAGTAAATATTGAATATTTTGAAAGAATTGTAGGAATACTAGGAACTAAGTTTGATAACTTAATTTATGAATCAGAAGCTGGACTAAGAGGGGAGGAAATAGTTAAGTCTCATGTTAACAAAGAAGCCGGAAAAGAAATTTTTGAAATTGGAGAAGAGGGAGCTATAGTTTTTGATACCAAAAGAAGGAAAAATAAAGAAACTGAGGAAACAATTAAAAGTGTCTTTATTAACAGTGAAGGCTACCCAACCTATGAAGCCAAAGATCTCGGCCTTTTGGATTTAAAGTATAGATATTTTCCATTTGATTATAATTTCTTTGTAACCGACAATGAACAAGTTCCTCATTTTGAAACAGTTCTCGAGGCAGCTAAAGAATTAAGTGGAGATTGGGAGAAAATTGTAGAAAGAAGCAAACATGTTCCCCATGGAAGATTAAATTTAAAAGGTGAAAGAATGTCTAGCCGTCTAGGGAATGTTCCAACAGTCGAAGAAGTTTTAGAAACTGTAAATAAAAAAGCTAAAGAAAGAATATCTGAAAAAACTAGTGATATATCTGAAAAGGAAAAAGAATCTTTAATAAAAAACATTTCTCTTTCCGCTCTTAAAATTGCTATTTTAAAATCTCGCCCAGGATTAAATATCGATTTTGATTTTGAAACTTCATTTAGTTTTGATGGAGCGACAGGTCCATATTTGCTTTACACCTATGCTAGAGCAAATTCTCTTTTAGAAAAAGTAGAGAATGTTGAAGAGTCTAAAATTGTTATTTCTGAAAATAATTTTCCTCTTGTGAAAAAAATTATTCAGTTTGAAGCAGTTTCTAAAAAGGGAATTGAAGAATTAGCACCGCAATCTATAGTTAAATATCTCTTTGAACTCTCACAAGCTTTCAACACTTTTTATGCGAAAGAAAAAATTATTACTGAGGATAAAGAAACGACTGATTCTAATATTTCACTAGTCAAAGATTTTGTGAAAGTCTTTAAATTCGCTTTAAATATGATAGGAATAGAGGAGGTTTCTAGGATGTAGAATGACTTGACAAAAGTATATAGATTTGGTAGTCTGAGAGCAGTTAAAATTAATATTAATCTTTTAAATATTTTGAAGATGAAACTAGTTCTTTATTTTATTTCTCAAAAACAAAAAAGTCCTCACATTTTAACCATTCTTGGTTGGGACGATTATAATGATCCGCAGTTTTTTGAATTCAATCAAGATTATGAGAATGTTCATTTGCATGAGTTAAAAGACTCTCCCTCTAAAATTTCAAAGTTGTTTTTAACAACAAGCTACACCGAAGCTTTAAATTTAAAACAAAAGCTTGAAGCTGATGGTTTTGGTGGCAGTAAAAAACTCATTATCAAGAAAATCGTTGACGATTAATGGTGAAAGACTTTTTTAAAAAGACTTCTCGCAAGAGGAGTTTTTTATTTTGTCTAAATATGTTAATATTATGAAAAAGTGATGAAGGGGCTAATCACTCCGGAGCTTGAGGAAGAAATATATAAAATATAAAGTAGAACCTCATTAATTAAGCTATAAATCAAGGTGGTACCGCGCTTGGTACGCCAAAGCGAAAGCGGCGGCGACAATCAATCGCCCTTGGCAGAAGTCTTGGGCGATTTTATTTTATTACAAGTTTAATTAAAAATTTTATTTCTTTCAAATTAGGCCCCGCTTCGCGAAAGATTTTCAAGAAATAAAATTTTCATCAATCAAATTATTAATTATAAAAATATGGAAAATAAAAATAAGAATATAAACGAAAAAGAATTGGAGGTTTTAAAATTTTGGAATGAAAACAAAATTTTTGAAAAATCTCTTTTAAATACAAAAAGAGAAAAAGGGGATAATAATTTTACTTTTTACGACGGCCCTCCATTTGCTACTGGGACACCACATCATGGGCATCTTTTGGCTGGGACAATTAAAGACGTTATCCCTAGATTCCAAACCATGAATGGAAAATATGTTCGTAGAATGTGGGGCTGGGATTGTCACGGGCTTCCAATTGAAAATTTGATTGAAAAGAAATTTAATTTAAACTCCAAAAAAGATATTGAAGATTTTGGTATCGGTAAATTTAATAAAGCTGCCGAAGAAAGCGTTTTGACTTATGAAAAAGAATGGAAAGAGACTGTGCCAAGATTTGGACGCTGGGTAGATATGGATAATCCATATAAGACAATGGACTACACTTATACAGAATCTGTTTGGTGGGCCTTCAATGAATTGAATAAAAAAGGATTAGTTTTTGAAGGTCATAAAAGTATGCACATTTGTCCAAGATGTGAGACAACACTTGCTCAATCTGAAGTCGCTCTTGGCTACAAAGATTTAACAGATATTTCTGTCACAGCAAAATTTGAATTATTGGATGAACCAAATACTTTTATTCTTGCTTGGACTACCACTCCTTGGACTTTGCCAGGGAATGTAGCTTTGGCTATAAATTCTGAAGTCGAATATATAAAAGTAAGAATGGAAAATGGTGAGAATTTAATTTTAGCTAAAGAAAGACTGGCTGATGTTTTGAAAGAAAATAAATATGAAATAGTCGAAGAATTTTTAGGAAAAGAATTAGTTGGTAAAAAATATAAACCAGTTTTTGATTTTTATCTAAACACAAATCTAGAAAATAAAGAAAACCTTTATACTATTGTCGATGCTCTTTTTGTAACTCTCGATACTGGTACAGGGATTGTACATATCGCTCCAGCTTTTGGAGAAGATGACTTAGTTTTAGGAAAAGAAAAATCTTTACCGATAATTAAACACGTTGAACCAGACGGAACTTTTTCTAAAGAGCTTGGAGAATTTGCGGGTATAAAAGTTAAAACTGCAACCGATAATCAATCTGCCGATATTGCAATATTAAAAAATTTAGCTGAAAGAAATTTAATTTTTTCAAAAGAAAAATTGGTTCACTCCTATCCTACTTGTTGGCGTTGCGATACTCCGCTTTTAAACTATGCTACAAGTTCTTGGTTTATTGATGTGCCTAAAATTAAAGAAAATTTAATAGAAGCTAATTCAAAAATAAATTGGTTGCCAGAAAATATTCGTGATGGAAGATTTGGAAAATGGCTTGAAGGAGCGAGAGAGTGGGCTGTCTCCAGAAGTAGATATTGGGGAGCACCTCTTCCGATTTGGAAAGAAATAGATGGTGAAGAAGTGAAAATAATTGGTTCTCTAAAAGAATTAGCTGAAAATAATTTAGCTAAACCAAAAAATGAATACTATTTTATGCGTCATGGCGAGGCTAAACATAATGTAAATGGAGTAGAAGAGTCTCTAAGAGATCCCGAAAATACTTTAACTGAAAATGGGATTCTTCAAGTCGAAGAGTCAAAGAAAAATAACGATGTAGAATTTGACGTTATCATTTCTTCTCCATATTTAAGAACTAGAATGACAGCTGAAATAATGGCTGGAGATAAAAAAGATGAAATTATAATTGATGAGAATTTTAGAGAAATAGAGCTTGGCTCATATGGTAATGCGAGAAAAGAAATCATTAGAGCAAAATATGGAGAAGGATTTTTGAAGATGAAGACGAAGCTCAACGGAGATGATGAAAGTTACGGAGAAGTTATGCAAAGAGTTATGAGAGGTTTGGCAAAATTAGAAAAAGAATATGAAGGTAAAAAAATCTTGATAGTTTCTCATGGAGCGCCGATCCGTATGGCCATAGCAGTCGGACAACTTTTAACAGAAGAAGAGATTGTTTATGATGATAAAAATGGTTCAGAAATCTATCCAAATACTGCAGAAATAAAAAAGCTGGAGTGGAAAATAGTTCCAAGAGATGAAACTGGAGAAATTAATCTTCATCGTCCATATATAGACGAAGTAGTTTTAAAAAGTTCAAACGGAAAAGAAATGAAAAGAGTTGAATATGTTTTTGATTGTTGGTTTGAATCTGGTTCAATGCCTTTTGGGCAATTCCACTATCCTTTTGAAAATAGAGAATTATTTGAAAGAAGTTTTCCTGCAGATTTTATCGCTGAAGGACTCGATCAGACTAGAGGCTGGTTTTATTCTCTTTTAAATTTATCAATTGGTATTTTTGGAAAAGCTTCCTATAAAAATGTAATTGTTAATGGACTTCTTCTCGCTGCCGATGGAGAGAAAATGAGTAAGAGTAAAAATAATTATACCGATCCAAATATTCTAGTTGAAAAATATGGAGCTGATGCTTTTAGATATTCTCTACTTTCCTCTCCTGTTATCTGCGCAGAAAATACACCGTTTCTTGATTCTGGTGTCGAAGAAAATTATAAGAAAATAGTTGCTAAACTAGAAAATGTTTTAAGTTTTTACGAGATGACAAAAGATGAAAACTTGACTACAACTTTTTCCGAAAATTTAGACGAAGAAAAAATTAAAAAGAATATAAAAGAAAGTTCACTCGATAGTTGGATATTTGCAAGGTTCAATTCTGTTTTAGAAAATACAACTAAAAACGTAAATGAATATAGACTCGATTTAGCTGCGCGACCATTTGAAAAGTTTATCGATGATTTATCAACTTGGTGGCTAAGACGATCTAGAGAAAGATTGAAAGGGGAAGGCGAGGAAAAAGAAGTCTCTATGTTTACCCTTTGGAAAATTCTAACTGAGTTTTCAAAAGTGATAGCTCCTTTTATGCCATTCTTAGCGGAGAGAGTTTATCAGTCTCTAAGTTTAGAAAATGAAAAACAAAAAGAATCTGTTCATTTAGAAACTTGGCCAGAAGTCTTTATTGACATAGATAGTGAAGTTTTAGGTGAAATGGAAGAAGTGAGAGAGCTTGTCACAGAGCTTCTAATGATCAGACAAAAAAATAATATTCCTGTAAGACAACCTCTAGCCACAGCCTATATCAATAAAGATATAAAAGAGAAATATATTAATATCATAGCTGAAGAACTAAACGTAAAGAAAATAGAAAAAGGTGACGAAAACAGTTTAGACTTAGTTTTAACAGAAGAGTTGAAAAAAGAAGGGGAGTATAGAGAGTTTTCAAGAAAAGTTAAAGATTTAAGAAAAGAAAATAATTTAACACCAAATGATATCGCAATTCTTTTTGTTAAAGCTAATAAAGAAAGAATAGAGCTTATTAAATCTTTTGAAGAAGAAATAAAGAAAGAGTGTAAGCTTTCAGAAATTAAATTTGAAGAAGGAGGGGAAGAGGAAATAAGTTTGAAAAAGTAGTTACAAGATAAAGACTAAAAAACCTACACTTTTGGTGCGAGTTTTTCTTACAAAACTATTTCTTTTTATGATAGTATATTTTCATGGCGATAGAAAAATACACGACAGAAGCTTTTATTCTAAAGCAATACGAACAAGGGGAAAATGATTTAGTTTACAAAGTGTGGACTAAAGATTTTGGTGTCGTATTTGTTTTGGCTAGATCTATACGAAAAGTAAATGCAAAACTTCGTCCAATTACAAAAAAGAATGATTTTTTAGTAATGACTTTAGTCAAAGGGAAAGACGTTTGGAGATTAACCGGAGTAGAAGAATCTAAAGACAGACTTTTAAACAATCAATATTCTTTTGAGATAAAAAAAATAATTTCTGAAGTTGTAGATAAATTTGTAGAAGAGAAAAAAACTTATAAAAAACTTTTTGAAAAATTAAAAAGTTTTATTTTAGAAGATGCTCTTAGTATTTTTGAAGTATCAAAACTCAAACTTTTGATTTACTATTTAGTTTTAGTAGACACCGGATATGCTGATGCGAAAAAAATTGGTGCAAAAGATATAGAAGAATATAAATCTTTTAGTGTGCAAGATTTTTACACTTATTTAGTTTTAAATGAAAGAGAAGTTAAAGAGCATCTAGCTTTTGTACTAAAAAATAGCATGTTATAATAATTTTGATATGAAAATTACTAAAGAAGAAATTTCAGAAATTCCTGAAGCTTGGGATGATAGTGAATTGAAAGTCAAATTGTCTGAAACAAAACCTAGAAAGAAAATGGATTTTGTTACTAAATTTTTTTTAATCTCACTTGGGGCTTTTATTTTAGCTATGGCTGTATTACTTTTTTCAATGTTAAATCAGTCTTCAAATTTTTCTGAAAAAAGAATAGTTGTTTCAGCTGTTGGTCCTGTAAGCATAACCAGTGGGGAAGATGGAAATATTTCTGTCACAATTGAAAACAATAATAAAATACCAATTAATGAAGCTTATATTATAGCGACTTACGATTCAGGAGAAAATTCTTCTGGCGACAAAAATCTTATAAATAGAAGAGTAGACATAGGAGATGTTTTACCAAAATCTTCTGTAACTAAAAGTTTAGATTTTAGAGTGTTTGGTGCCGAAGGTATAATTAAAGAGATTCGTCCGGTTTTATACTACAAAGTTCCAAAATCTAAAGCAGAATTTAATAAACAAATTAATTTAGTAACAGTTGCTATCAAAACTTCTCCTGTAAGTATAAATGTCAAAAATTTAAGAGAGGTTCATCAAAATCATGATGTAACTTTCACTGTTACTGTTAGAAATAATACTTCAAACAGAATAAATGATTTAATTGTTTCCGCTAGAAATCCAAATGATTTTATTTACAGCTCTTCATCTTTACCTTTAAAAGACAATACACCTTCTTGGGATATCGGGACTTTGAATGGAAATTCTGAAAAAACTATGACTATGACTGGAAAGTTGATAGGGGAAATTGGTTCTACTCCAGCATTTACATTTTTCACTGGAGTTTCTGATCCAGAAAAAAATAATACAGCTACAGATACACCAAACACTTTTGAAAATTACAATACACTAGACAATATATATTCAAAAGTAGAAAAGACTATTTTAGTTACGGGACAATATTTAGACTTCTTTATTTCTTCTGATAACTCTACTGAAAATTATACAATCGCACCAAATAATAGCCTTATTCTAGAATTAGACTATAGAAATAATTTAGCTTACTCTATAGATAGGGCGTATTTTACAGCCTTAGTTTCTGGTTCAGGTTTTGATTTTGAAGACATACAAGCTGAAAATGCAATATTTTACGGAAATAATCAAAGTATAGTTTGGAGTGAAGATAGTAGTCCCGAATTTATAAGAATACCAGCTTTTGGTACAGGAAAAATGTATTTAAATATTCGAGTTAATAATGAGGCGAAAGAAGGAGATGAGATTCGTTTAATTCTAAACGCTAAAGGAGAGAGAAATTACGAGCAAGATGTTTCAAATAGTCAAGATACGTCGTTCGAAAGGGTTTGGAGAGTTCGTAAGAACTAATTTGGAGAGTTAAATTGGCATTTAGTTTTAAAGATTCATCGTGATATAATCAGCTTGTTAAAATTTAAATAATCTTATGCCAATAAATAAAATAGAAATAACAGACAAAACAATACTAAGAACCATTTTTTGGGTGTTACTTTTTGTGGCCTTGTTTTACTTTAGATCAATAGTGTTAGTTTTGTTTTTTTCAGTACTTTTAGCGTCTATTGTAAATAGATTTGCTTCAGTTTTAAAGAGAATAAAAATTCCAAGAGTTGTTTCTATAGTCTTATTTTATCTATTTTCTTTAGGGTTAATTATATTTGTTGGCTATTCTTTCTTACCGGCTGGAGTTAAATATGCAGGCTCTATTCTTTCGAGTCTTCCGGATCTTCTAAACTCTTTTAAAGCTTATAGTCCAGTACCATCTACTTGGTATGGAGATTTCTTATCTTATTTAAGCAACTCTGTTCAAGCTATCGATGTAAATGAGTTGTCTTCTCAAATTAAAGATTGGATTTTTAATACCTCTGTTGCAAATTCATCTTCTTTTATTATTACTCTTGTACATATTTTTATTACAGTAGTGGTTTCTTTTTATATTTCTCTTTCTGAAGAAGGAGTTCAAAACTTTTTAAGACTTGTCACTCCTAAAAAATACGAAGAGTATATAATTACTCTCTTTGAAAGGGTAGACAAAAAAATGTCTAGCTGGTTCCTTGGTCAAATATTAGTTGCTTTCATTGTGGCTTTGACAATATATATAGTACTTCTCGCTTTCAAAATACCTTTTGCCTTACCAATAGCTTTCTTGGCTGGTGTATTTGAACTTCTACCATTACTCGGAACTATGCTTGCCGCTGTCCCAGCTTTATTCTTTGCTTGGAATATGGGAGGATTATCTTTGGCAATCTTAATTCTTATTGCTTTCTTTTTAATTTCTCAGCTTTCTTCTTATTTCTTCTATCCAAAAATAGTTGGTAAATTTATCAATATGCCAACAGTGGTTATTATCATAGCCATCTTTGCTGGGGCGGAAATTGGTGGTTTTTGGGGAGCGTTAATTGCGATACCACTCACGACTATTATCATGGAAATCTTGTCGGATTTTAATGAATATAAAAAGCTAGATAAAAATATATAATTTAAAAAATGAAAAAAGAAAATTTTTATATCACCACCACTTTACCCTATGTAAATGCGTCACCGCATATTGGTTTTGCGATGGAGATAATTAGAGCCGATGTTGTCGCTCGCTATAAAAGGCATGCTGGGTACAAGGTGTTTTTTAATACTGGTACAGACGAGCATGGTCAAAAACTTTTTGAGGCAGCAAAGAGCGAAAATATTTCTACCAAAGAATATGTAGATAAAAATTTTTTAGGTTTCTTAAATTTGATTGAGGCTTTAAATATCTCAAGCGACACTTTTATCCGTACTACAGAAGAAAGACATATAAAAGCGGCACAAGAAATTTGGAGAAGATGTGAGGACAACGGATATATTTATAAAAAAAATTATGAAATGAAATATTGTGTAGGCTGTGAATCTGAAAAACAAAATTCCGAACTCGATGAAAATGGAAGATGTTTAGAGCACCCAAATAGAGAGTTAGAAATTCGTGAAGAAGAAAATTATTTTTTCAGCTTTTCTAAATTAGAAGAAAAACTTTTAAATTTTTATGAAGAAAATCCTACTTTTGTAATACCAGATTTTAGATTTAATGAAATTAAAAATTTTGTTAAAAATGGTCTTCAAGATTTTTCTATTTCACGCCTTAAATCAAAAATGGAATGGGGAATACCTGTGCCAAACGATGAAGAGCATGTAATGTATGTTTGGTTTGACGCTCTTACTAATTATATTTCTACCCTAGATTGGCCAAAAGAAACAAATTCAAATTTTATAGATTTTTGGTTACAAAAAGAAAATGAAAAAAGAGAAGTAATTCAATATTGCGGTAAAGATAATCTCCGATATCAAGCAGCGACTTGGCAAGCCATGCTTATGGCTGCCGAAATTCCAAATTCTACAAATATTATTATTGATGGTTTTATTATTTCCGGAGGACAAAAAATGAGTAAAAGTTTAGGAAATGTTATCAGTCCATATTCTATAATAGAAAAATACAAAGAGGTGACAGATTTTCCAGAAGAAGTTTTAAGATTTGTTTTGACTCACGAAGTTGCAAATTTTGAAGACAGTGATATCACTGAAGATTCTATTAAAAATTCATACATCACCTTTTTGCAAAATGGTCTAGGAAATCAAGTTAGTCGTATTATGAAACTCTCTAATCAATATTTGGCAAAAGGGGACATCGAAGAAGTTTTAGCAAAAACTGAAGAAATTTCTTTTGCTGAAGAATATGAATCACATTTAAACAATTTTAAATTAAATGAAGCTATACATTTTGTAACAAATGAACAAAAAAAGTTGGACGAATATATTCAAGAGACAGCTCCATTTAAATTATTAAAAAGTGAATCTGAAGGAGATAAAGAAAATGGAAAGAATATTTTAAAAAATTGTGTGAAAGAGCTTTTAACTATTGCTTATCATTTAAATTTCTTTATGCCGAAGACCTCAGAGATAATTTTTGAATTAGTAAAAGAAAATAAAATGCCAGAAAAGCCATTGTTTGGTAGAATTTAATTAAATTATGGAAGTTAAAAATGAACACGTAGATAAAGTGTTAGAACTTGCTAAGCTTTCTTCACTTTTTTCTAAAACCAAGAGAGCTGTTTTCCATGAAGATGGAGTAACTCTTGAATCCGATACAGATCACACTTTTGCTTTAGCCTTAATTACTTGCTCTATTGCCGATACTTTTTATAAAGATAAACTTGATATGGGACTCGTTTCTCAATTTGCTACAGTTCATGATTTAGTAGAAGCTTACGCCAAAGATACAGATACTTTTTTAAATAATTCTGAAGAATCTCAAAGAGAAAAACATAAAAGAGAAAGTGATGCTCTAAAAAGAATAGGGGAAGAGTTTAACAAAGAATATTCTTGGGCACATAGAATGATTGAAGAATATGAAAAACAAAATACCAAAGAAGCTAGATTTGTAAAATTGGTAGATAAATTCTTACCAGAAATAACTAACATCTTTAATAATTTTGCCTATATAAAATCTGTAAATGCTGACAGAGAAAAATTTTATTTTTTCTATAAAGGAAAATTTGAAAGATTAAAGAAAGCAAATATAGAAGAATTTCCAGAAGTTATAGAAATTTATGAAAATATTTCAAATAGAATGTATGATCTCTATGAAGAAGTAATGAACTAATTATGTCTTCTGATTTATCAAAAATTGAATATATAGACATTCATTCTCATTTACAATTTGAGGGCTATGGTGAGGAAAGAAAAAATATTTTAGAGAGAATGAGAGAAAATAAAGTCGCAACAATTTGTATTGGGGCTGATTTGAAAGAATCAGAAGCTGGAAAAGTTTTAGCTGAAGAAAATGAAAATATTTTTTATGCTATTGGACTTCATCCGTATGATAATCTTTCTGAATTTGGTTTTGCTTTTGATAGTCAAAAAGATTATTTTCAAAAATTGAAAAATCTAAATGGAGAGAAATGTGTCGCCATAGGGGAATGTGGTCTTGATTATTTTTACATTCATAAAAAATTTAAAGATGGAGAAATTTCTGAAGGAGAATTACAAGAAGAAATTAGTAAGCAAAAAGAAATTTTTAGACGACATATTGAACTTGCCTTAGAACTAGATTTACCTTTAATGCTCCATGTCCGTCCAAGTGAAATAGATGGAAATAAAGAAGACGCTTATTTAGAAGTTGTAGAAATTTTAAAAGAATATAAAAATGTGAGAGGTGATTTTCATTTCTTTGTTTCCACTAAAAAGGTTTTAGAAAAAATCTTAAAAGAATTACCAAACTTTAATATTTCTATCCCAGCAGTTTGTACTTTTACAAATGAATATGATGAAGTTATAAAAAATATTCCTTTAGATAAAATTCATATAGAAACAGATTCTCCATTTGTTCTACCAAAAAATAAAAGAGGTAAAGCTAAACAAAATGAACCAACTTTCGTCATAGAAGTTTTTGATAAAATCTGCGAAATTAGAAATATTGAAAATAAAGAAGAATTTAAAGAGATTTTAAAGCAGAATTTTAAAAGAATGTTTTTGAAATAAGTATTTAAGACTTACCCTTATAACCAAAGATAGTATTATTTTGTCTCTAAAATATATTTGAAAAATATAGGCTTTTGTGTTATTATACGAACCTTATTAGTTATTTAAAAATAAAAAATATGAATGAAAATGAAACCGTGATGCTAGACGAAAAAGAAGTATATGAAATCTCATTTATCTTCGACGGTCGTTTAGAAGAGGGTAAGGCAGTTGAAAAACTGGAAGCTCTCAAAAAAGATATCGCTTCTCTAGAAGGAAGCTTCATTTCAGAAGAAACTCCATACATGCGTGAGCTATCTTATGAGATGGTTAGAGTGGTGAATAATGTAAATGTAAAATTTGCACAAGGATATTTTGGTTGGGTTAAATTTGAACTTTTACCAAAAGATTTAGAAGAGATTAATAAGAAGCTCAAGCTCGATGAAGAAGTTATAAGATTTCTCATCGTCAAAACTACAAAAGGAAATGATATCTTTACAAAAGATATCCCTGTAATGAAAGCAGATCCTGTCTTTTCAGTTTCTCCGAAAGAAGAAGTTGAAAGTGAAGAAGGAAATGTTGATACAACAGTAGAAGATAATATCGAAGAAAATTTAGATGAAGAAAAAAAAGAAGAACTTGAAGCCGAGCTTGAAGATTTAGAAACTTCATCTCCAGAAGTTGAAGAATAAAAGTACATTAAAATTATTAAAATCAAAAAAGTGTATCGTGATATAATTTACTTATATTTATATAAGTTGTAGGTATTAATTAATTTAAGCGTAAAAATAAAAATATGTATCTAAATAAAGTAATGTTATACGGCAATCTTACAAGTGATCCAGATCTTCGTAGTATGCCAAATGGAAATAAAGTAATTTCTTTTGGTTTAGCGACAAACAGATCTTATAAAGATGGAACTGGTGCTAGAAAAGAAGTGGCAGAATTTCACAACATTGTGGCTTTTGGTAAATTAGCAGAGATTTTTGCACAATGGCTTAAAAAAGGCAGACCAGTTTATATAGAAGGAAGAATTCAAACTAGAAGTTGGGATGACGCAAATGGTGGAGGTAAAAAATATAGAACTGAAATCGTAGCAGACAATTTCCAGTTCGGGGCTTCTTCTTCAAGAGACGGAGAAACTTCCTCTCCAGCTACAGTAGGCGAGACTGATATTTCTAAAGAGCTTGATGAGCTTGATACCATAGATTATGGTGATACAGAAATTAATCCAGACGATATACCATTTTAGAAAATTATGAAAAATAAAAAACAAGATTATTTCAAAGAAAATAATATAAAAATAGATTATAAAAGTATTGATATTCTTCAAAAATTTGTTAATCCAAACGGAAGAATTTTGAACAGAAAGAAAACAAATCTTTCTTCAAAAAATCAAAGACTTTTAGCTAATGCTATTAAGAGAGCAAGATTTATGGGCTTAATGCCTTATGTGGCTAGATAATCTAGCTAGGCAACTACTGCAATTATTTGCAGTTTTTGTTTTATAGACTATTGTCGTTATACAATTTTTATCTTTTTCAAGTTAGGCCCCGCAAGCAAAAACTTTCAAAAGGTAAAAATTTCTATCATTTACTAATTTAAAAAGTATTTAATTATAAAAAAATATGCATCCAAAAAAAGAAAAAACATTTGTAATTTTAAAACCAGATTCAGTGCAAAGAGGTTTAATGGGGGAAATTATTCAAAGATTTGAAAGGGTAGGATTAAAAATTGTGGCTATGAAAATGATTTTAGCCACAGAAGAGCAATGTTGGCAACATTATAATAAAGATGACGCTTGGTACACCAAGACAGGAAATAGGATTATAGAAAACAGAAAAGCTCAAAATAAACCTATTGAAAAAGAAAATATTGAATATGGAAAAGAAGTAATAGAAGGGTTGGTAAAATATATGACTTGTTCACCAGTAGTGACTATGGTTTTAGAGGGCAATAGTTCTCGCGCTGTAGTAAAAAGACTAGTTGGTGGCACAGAGCCAGCAACAGCTGATACAGGAACAATTCGTGGAGACCTCACTTTAGATTCATATTATCTTTGTGACGCTGATGATGGAAGAGCAGTGAGAAATCTAATTCACTGCACAGATCCTGCGGATGGAGATGGGGAAGCGGAAAGAGAGATATCTGTTTGGTTTAAAGAAGAAGAAATTATAAAGTGGATATCTATTAACGAAAAAATGCTTTACGATGTTGATTTAGATGGACATTTAGAATAATCTGAGATAAAAATATCTTAACGTCAAATTTGCATTTAAAATTTAAAGATATACAATATAGTTAGGATGCTTAATGAATTTATCTTTCATAAACATCTATCGGGTGATGAGATATTGGATTTCTGCCGAGGCACTAATCTTTCTCTACCCACTTTAATTTAATTATTAAAGGTAGATGCCATTAAGTGTCCTTTACAAAAACTCCACGCAAGTCGTGGAGTTTTTGTTTTATATTTCTCAAAATAACCTAAAAAATAATGTTATAATTTTTACATAATGTTATGGCTAAAATAAAAATTCAATTTGCTGGTGGTGCTGGTACACCAACCGGCTCCAACTTTATTTTAAAAGTTGGTAAACGAACAATAATGGTTGACTGCGGATTGTTTCAGGGAGAAAAAGTTGCTGACGATATAAATAGGGAACCTTTTCTTTTTAATCCAAAAGATATAGATGTTCTTTTTGTTACACATGGACATCTCGATCATGTAGGTAGAATTCCAAAATTAGTTAAAGAAGGTTTTGAGGGGGTTATCGTTTCCACTTCAGGAACTAAAGATATTGGAGAATATGTCTTAAGGGATTCTTTAGGTATCCTTACAAAGGAGGCAGAAAGAGAAGGCTATCCACCAATTTATTCTGAAGAAGATGTAGATAAGACTATGAGCTTTTGGGAAACTAAAAATTTACATGAAGACATGTACATAGATTCTGGTGATTCGGAAATTAGAAAAATAAAAATTACTTTTTATGACGCGGGACATATTTTAGGGAGTAGTATGGTAGTTTTTGAAATTAAAGGACAGAAAATTATGTTCACTGGAGATTTAGGCAATTCTCCTTCTCCTCTTTTAAGAGACACAGAACATGTACAAGGTATAAATTATTTGATTATGGAAAGTGTTTATGGGGATAGAGAGCATGAGCACTTAAATGACAGAGTGGAAATTTTAAAAAGTTTAATTAAAAAAACTATAGCTAAAAAAAGTGTATTAATGATACCAGCTTTTTCAGTCGAAAGGACACAACAATTAGTTTATATATTTAATAACATGGTTGAAAATAAAGAAATACCTTTAATTCCAATTTTTTTAGATTCTCCTCTAGCTATAAATATTACTAAAGTTTATAAAAAACATGAAAAAGAGTTTAATGAAAATGTAAGAGAGATAATTCAAAGTGGTGATGATATTTTTGCTTTTGCTGGATTAACTATGACCAAAACTCCAGAAGACTCTAAGGCTATTAATGATGTTCCTGGTCCAAAAATAATAATAGCTGGAGCTGGTATGAGCAATGGAGGAAGAATAGTGCATCATGAGGCAAAATACTTACCAGATCATAGAAACACACTTCTTTTAATTGGTTATCAAGCTAATGGAACTATGGGTAGAAGAATTCAAGATGGTGCAAAGGAGGTGACTATTTTTAAAGAGAAAATACCAATCAGAGCTGAAATAGTAAATTTGTCAGGATTTTCCGCCCATAAAGATTCTAGTGATTTGCAAGATTTTGTTGGAAAAATGAGAGGAAGCTTAAAAAAAGTTTTTGTTGTTTTGGGGGAACCAAAAAGTGAAAGTTATTTAGCGCAAAGGTTGGTAGAGCAATATGGAGTAAAAGCCAAAGTGCCTATTTATAATGAAACTGTCGAAATAACCTTATAAATCTATGTTATAATATTGCTATATGGATTCTAATAACAATAATACTGAGAAAAAGATCGTAATTTGTGTTTCTGGAGCGGCCGATGTGGCTCATTGTGGGCCAGAAGTTTTGGAGTCAGCGAGAGAGCTGGGTAGAGAAGTGGCTGAACAGGGACATGTTTTAACAACTGGAGCAACTAGCGGTTTTCCTCATGCTTCAGCTTTAGCTTATCAAGAAGCTAAAGGCTATTTGTCTTTAGGTTTTTCACCTGCTACAGATGAGAGGGAGCATACTGATTTATATTTCTTACCACTAGATGGATGTGATTTAATAGTTTATACAGGTTTTGGTTTTCCAATGAGAGATATTATTTTAACTAAAAGTTGTGACGCTATGGTTGTTGGCTGTGGAAGAATAGGGACTATACATGAATTCACTGTAGCGTTTGAATCTAATATACCAGTCGGAATTTTAGAAGGTCCATGGTCTACAGATGAAGTGATTCGAGATATTATTCGTAATAGTAACCGCACTAATCCAAAAGTTATTTTTGACTCCAATCCTAAAAGGATAATTGAAAGGTTGGCAGAGATGGCAAGAGAAAATAAAGACAGAAGAGAACTCGGAGATGTTGAAATGTTTCAAGAAATTAAAGCTAAAGTATAAAATAAAAAAACCCGCAATTGCGGGTTTTTTTATTTTACAGATTCTACAACTTTTTGAAATACTTCTGGATGATTTTCTGCAAGGTCTGCTAAGATTTTTCTATCAAGACCAATATTTTTCTTTTTTAAAGCATCTATAAACTTGCTGTAAGTTGTACCAAGTGGACGAAGAGCTGCATTCATTTTTACATTCCAAAGCTTTCGCATATCATTTTTCTTATCTCTTCTGTGTGCAAAAGCATAAACACCAGCTTTTCTTAAAGCTACTTTCGCTTCTTTTTCTTTTGTGCTTCTACCAAATCTATATCCTTTTGCTTTTTTAAGGACACTTCTTCTGTGTTTATTTGCAATTTTACCTCCTTTTACTCTAGCCATATATTTTTACTTAAATTAATAATTATTTTCCAAGTCCTGGAAGGAATCTCCTTTTTACTTTATTGGTCATTTGAAATTCTGACATTTTTCTTCCAGCAAGTTGTTTAGTTCTGCTTTGTCTAGAATTGAAATGGTTAAAGCCAGGCTTCCTTCCTAAAACCTTTCCTGTTTTTGTGACCTTTAGTCTCTTCGCAAGAGATTTATTTGTTTTCATAATAAGTCTTGAAATCTTATCATATTTAGCGCACTTTTTCAAGTACAGTCATAAATTTGTTACCAATTTTTTTAACTGGTTCAGCGAGTTTGTATTCACAAGGTATAATCGCCAATATTCTATCCATACGACTTCGCAAAAAAGCCTCCTCTAAATACTTAGTACGGCCTTTCATTTGTAAGTCTATTTTTACCCTATGTCCTTCTTTTAGCCATTCAGCAGCTCTTTTAGCTTTAATTAAAATGTCGTTGTCACTAATTTCCACGCTAATTTGAATATTTTTGGTTTCACTATTTGTTTGTTTCGCTTTTACTTCTTTTTTCTTTTTGCTCACATCGTAAGCATGTTTTCCATAATCAGCGATTTTACAAATAGGCGGATTGGCACTAGAGGAGACTTCTATTAAATCTAGACCAGCTTCTGAAGCAAGTCTAAGAGCCTCCTCTTTTTGTAAGACTCCAAGATTTTTTCCGTGTTGATCTATAACCCGCATCTCTAAAGCGCGTATCTGCCCATTGATACTTACTTTGTTTGGATTTCTTCTTTGAAAATTTCCTGAATTAGGATATCTTTTTGCTTTTAGATTCATTTATGAAAAGTATTATAGCATAATAAACACATTTGAAAATAGGGGTATATAAAAAGAAATGTTAAGAAAAGTCTTTACAAAAAACATGAAGTTGTTAAAATATATATGTAGGTATAGCCAGTGCTTTAGGCGCTGAAAGCTATACTAGACTAGATATATAAGTTGAATATATAAGTTGGAAAAGCAGACCTCGCGGTCTGCTTTTCTTTTTCTTTTTTTAATATCAGTTTTTTAGACTTCTTTGTTTATTGTAGGCGTAGTCTCTGAAGGAGATGCTGTAAGGACTCTCACTTTTCTTTTTCTGTAAACTATGAGATAAACAATCTCTAAAATACCAAGAGTATTTAAAATGAGTATAAAAATAAACCATCCTTTATGTCCATTTTTTGCTGATCTCCAGAGAGCGAGACCTTTCCAGATAAGAGACCAGATAGCCAAGATTAAAAGAACTAAAAAAAATATACCGATTGTTTTTTCGTCTAATTGAGGGAGATTGGTTTGTCGAGACATCATTTCCTGCATTAGAGCAATCTCTTGAGGGGAGAGATTTATTCCTGTTGTTTCCATATTTTTATTTATATAATTTTACTTTTATATGAGTAAATTATATCACGCAAAAATAAACACAATTTTGTGGAAGTGGGGGGAGTTGAACCCCCGTGCAAAAAGATTTTATAAATGACTCTAGTTTCATATCTTATTTTTTACTTTTCGTCTAAACATATAAAACAAGAAAAATTGTTTAGCTTATCTTTTTAATTTTTCAAAAATTTTCAGAAAAGAAAAAAGAAAATTTTCTACACACATTCTTTATATTACCCAAAGCTTTACGATGTGTAAATAAAACTGGATACCAAAGCGGCTAAATTAAGCGGCTACTGGAACAAATCCAAACGCCATAAATGGTGAAGGAATTGCCTTAGATGCATTTTTTGCAACATAGTTTGAAAAATTTTAACGATATATTTTCATTATCGGAAACCACACTTACAAAGTGCTTTGTGTCGAATCCTGACACTCCCATACTTATATTATATCATTTTTGAGATAATTTGACAATACGTGTTAAACATACTATAATCCTATCAATAAGTTAATCTCTTTATTCTAAGTTTCTTATTTGAAGGAACTAAACATCATTTATTTTGATCTTGAAAGGAAAGTGGAGATCACGAGTCCGGCTTACAATTTTTAAAAACTAAAGGACCGAAAAATAAATATGTTTACAAAAAATAGATCACGACGAGATCGTGATAATAAACCTTCTTATAAAAGAGAAGGTTTGAAAGAGGGTATAAAAAATAGTGTAAAAAATAACGCGAAAAAGAATATGAAGTGGGACGCGAAAGAGAGTGTTGGTAGAGCTACTTTTAAAAAGGATTCTGAGTATAAAAAGAAAGAAAATTTATCTAAAAAATCTTCTTTTGCTGGCAGCCGTAGCTCGGGTGGATTTTCGTCTAATGCAAAACCAGAAAAGCGATCAGAAAGTAGAGATGGTGCCAGAAGAAATTTTCGTGGTAGTAGGAGCGGCGGAAGAAGAGGAAAGAAAAATTTTGTTTTTAACGACATTACAAAATTTATAAATAAATCTAGTATAAAATTTGCTAGAAAAGTAGAAGATATTTATATGCCAGAAAATACTTTTCAAAGTTTTAAAATAGACGAAAGATTAAAGAGTAACATTTTAGAAAACGGATATATTTCTCCGACTATTATTCAAGACAAATCTATTCCAAGCATACTTGAGGGTAAGGATTTTGTTGGGATAGCGAATACTGGTACTGGAAAAACAGCTGCATTTCTTATTCCACTTATTGACAAAGTTTTAAAAAATAAAAAAGAAATGGTAATTATACTCGCGCCGACTCGTGAGCTTGCGGTACAGATTAATGATGAATTTAAAATTTTTTCAAAAGGATTAAAACTTTGGAGTATTCTCGCAGTTGGAGGTATGCCTATTTACAATCAGATAAAAGATTTTCGTTACGATCATAATTTTATAATCGGTACACCAGGCAGAATAAAAGATTTGATAGATCGAAAGGTGATGAATATAAAAGAATTCAAAACAATTGTACTTGATGAGTCAGATAGAATGCTTGATATGGGGTTTGTAGATGATATGAAATATTTAATGAAAGAAATGTCACAGCCAAGACACGTTGTTTTCTTTTCAGCGACAGTTTCGCCAGCAGTAAATAAAATAATAAAAGAATTTTTAGTAGACCCAGTATCTGTCACAGTCAAGACTCGTGACACAGCGGAGTCTATTGATCAAGATGTGATTTACGCAATGGCAAAGCAAAAAACTAATGTACTTCATGAGCTCTTGGAAAATCCGGAATTTGAAAAAGTTTTAATTTTTGTGAAGACAAAGCTCGGCGTAGACAGGTTAATGAAAAATCTAAAAGAATTAAATCATTCTGTAATCGCTATTCACGGAGACAAAAGGCCGAGAGAGAGAAATTTTGCAATCAAAAGTTTTAAAGAAAATCATGTAAGCATTTTGATAGCTACAGATGTAGCAGCGAGAGGACTTGATATTCCAAATGTCTCTCATGTAATAAATTATGATTTACCGGCGACATATGAAGACTATATTCACAGAATCGGCAGAACTGGACGTGCTGGGAAAACAGGAAAGGCTTTAACTTTCGTGGAGTAGAAAATAAAATCACTTTATTTGTAAAGTGATTTTATTTTACATAACACTCTTCTTTTCTCTTTTAAACTCTTTCAATTTTAAAGTTTCTCTTTTGTCAGATTTATTTTTTCTTTTACAAATTCCAAACTCTAATTTTAAAAGTCCATGTGAGTCATAAATTTTGAGAGGGAGAAGAGAAAGTCCTTTTTCTGTTTCAGTAGCGAGTTTTAAAATCTCGGATTTTTTAAGAAGTAGCTTTCTGGTTCTATCATTTTTAGTTTGTTTATCTTTTTCAGAGCTTTGATAAGGCTGTACACTCATACCTACAATAAAAGCTTCACCACCACGAATAATAATTTTTGCTCCATCAATTTGGGCTTTAGAATTTCTGATAGCTTTGACCTCATTTCCAAAAAGCTCAAGACCTGCTTCCATCTTGCTTTTTACTTCATAATTTAAATTTATTTTTTTATTTTCCACTAAAGCCATATTTTTTACATTTTAACACAATTGTGTTAATATTTTGCTATGACAAAATTTGACTTAAATGACTTAAAATCTCCTTTAAAAAACACAAAAAATAAGAAAAATAACAAAAAGAAAAAACCTGTAAATCTTTTTTCTCAACTTTTTAATATTTTTATTTTTATAATTCTTATAGTTTTAGCTTTCTCTTTATTTTCAAATTATTTTGGATCTAGAAAAGACAGGGAAGAAGTAAAAGTTCCGATGAGTGAGCTTGTTAAAAATATTCAAGAGACACCAATTTCTGTAGCGGCTGAGGCAATTGAGGGAGCGACAACATCTTCTACATCACTTAGAAATATTTTAATCGACGGAGATAAAGTTTATTTAGAAGTTGGTACTGGTACAACATTTGTTTCTCAAAAAGAAAGAAATGAAACCTTTTTAGATATTTTGAAAAATTACGAAGTTTCGTCTTCAACTTTAGAGAACTTAAACATTAAAGTAAAAGAAGAAAGTAAAATAGATTTTCTGACTTTGTCTTTTATATTTTTACCAATTTTATTTTTTGGAATAATGCTTTGGAGTTTGCTTCGTGGAGTGAAAGGTGCAAATATGAATGCACTTTCTTTTGGAAACACTAGAGCCAAACTTATCGATCCAAATGACAATAAAAAGAAAATTACTTTTAAAGATGTGGCTGGAGCCAAAGAAGCAAAAGAAGAACTTGAAGAAGTGGTGGACTTTTTAAAAAATCCAAAAAAGTTTTTAGATATTGGAGCAAAGATACCAAAAGGCCTTCTCCTTATGGGCGCACCAGGAACTGGAAAAACTTTGCTTGCGAGAGCTGTGGCAGGGGAAGCAGGTGTACCGTTTTATCATTTATCTGGAAGTGAATTTGTTGAAATGTTTGTCGGAGTAGGAGCAAGCAGGGTGCGAGATTTATTTAAGGAGGCTAAGAAAAATTCTCCGTCAATTATTTTTATCGATGAAATTGATGCTGTTGGTAGAGCGAGAGGTATTGGTCTTGGTGGCGGGAATGATGAAAGGGAGCAGACTTTAAATCAGATTTTGGTAGAGATGGATGGTTTTGAGCCAAATGAAAAATTAATTGTAGTCGCTGCGACAAATAGGCCAGATGTTTTGGATAGGGCACTTTTAAGACCAGGAAGATTTGATAGAAGAGTGACTATAGATTTACCAGATAGAGAATCGAGAGAAGAAATTTTACAAGTTCATGTAAAAGAAAAACCTTTAGCAGAAGATGTGAATTTGAAAGTTGTAGCCGAAAGGACTCCTGGATTTTCCGGAGCAGACTTAGCTTCTATAATGAATGAGGGAGCTATTTTAGCCGCAAGAGAAGGAAGGAAAGCTATTTCTCAATATGACTTAATACGAAGTATTGAAAAAGTTATGCTTGGTCCTGAAAGAAAAACTCACATTCTTTCTCAAAAAGAAAAAGAAAAAACTGCTTATCATGAAGCTGGGCACGCATTAGTTGCTTCACTTCTTCCAAATGCAGATCCAGTTCATAAAATATCTATTATCTCTAGAGGTCATGCCGGAGGATATACTTTGAAACTGCCTTTAGATGATAAAAAATTAAATACAAGAAAAGATTTTATCGATGATATCGCTATGGCTTTTGGCGGATATGCAGCTGAGCTTGAAGTTTATGGAGATTTGTCTACTGGTCCCTCAAACGATTTGCAAGTTATTACTTCCATGGCGCGAGATATGGTGATGAAATATGGAATGAATGAAAAAGTTGGACCAATTGCTGTAGAAAATGACGAAAGAAAAGTTGTCTATGGAAATCTTTCTGATTCAAAAAATATTATAGGAGATGATTTGGCAAATACTGTCGATGAAGAGATTAAAAAAATATGTGAAGAAGGTCTAAACACCGCGAAAGATATTGTAAAAGAAAAAAGAAATGTTTTAGATTATATAGCTAAAGAATTAATTGAAAAAGAAAATTTGGAAAGGGAAGAGTTTGAAAAAATATTAACTTTACACGGAATAAAAGTTAAGAATAAAGAAAATTTTTCCAATTAGTAAATTTGAATAAAAGTTATTTTTAGAGAGCTTTATAGAATAAACATAGAGCTTTTATTTTTGCTAAAAAGTTTTCCCCATAACCTATATTATTCAAGCTTTTCATTGTTATTTATACGATATAATATAAGTGTTAGTCTATAGTATTTTCGTTGTGTATTTTTCAATAAAAAACAAAAGAATAAGAACAATTTTAAACAAAGTAAAAATTTTGGTCTTTTTTGCTCTCTTTACCATTTTCATTACAAATTCTTTTGCCGCTATAGACACACAAAAACTTTCTTTTTGGGATTCTTTTTCTATAAAACTATATTGTTCTGTAAACACCTTCTTCAATTCTGATAATGCTAAGTGTGCTACCAATATTTATAATGGAGATATAGTCAACAATGAAAATACTGTTAACAGCTTAAACAATCAGATTTCTAATCTTCAAGAACAGGTTAACGTGTTAAACAATGTGACTTTAATAAATACACCAACCTCAACTGTTACCACTATCCCTCCAACCCCCACTATTCCCTCCAATTCTCCTTCCATCAAAACAGAATACATCTCTCTCATAGGTCCTATGGGTCCAGTTGGCCCTATGGGTC
>VSSQ01000016.1_pt1 | contig 126741 bp, 165 predicted proteins | sample 4763081 | NCBI WGS metagenome assembly VSSQ01 (sample SAMN12137344, study PRJNA551015) | bioreactor metagenome | isolation source: SDC9 anaerobic chlorinated ethene degrading culture | place: USA: Knoxville, Tennesee | collected 2015-01-01 | reverse complement strand
AATGAGATATTTTTGATAATATATAAAATTATAATAAATAAATTATTCTAAATAACATATTTTAAATGAGATATTTTTGATAATATATAAAATTATAATAAATAAATTATTCTAAATAAAATAATTTTGATAAAAATAAGATTAATAAATTAAATATTTTATGTGGAGTTGGGTAAATGAAAATTACATTTGTTAATCCTCCACAAACAGCATCTAAATATAAATTTATGGGAGTTATTGCACCACCTTTGGGTCTTGCATATATGGCTGCTGTTTTAGAGGAAAATAATTTTTCGGTAAATATTATTGATGCTTCAGCATCTGATATGAGTTGGGAAGATTTTGAAAATAATTTAAAGGATTCCAATCCTGATATTATTGCCATTACTGCATTAACGCCAACTATAGAAAAAGCTTTGGAAACTGCTAGAATATCTAAAGAACTTTTTCCTAACAGTTTAATTGTCATGGGAGGGTATCATCCTACTTTTAACTATGAAGAACTATTAGAACATGATTTTATTGATATTATCATTCGTGGAGAAGGGGAATATACCATTTTGGATCTTGTCAGTACCATTGAAAAGGGTGAAGATCTTTCTAAAGTTAAAGGAATTGCTTTTAATAATATTATAACTCCAGATAGAGATTTAATCAACGATCTGGATTCTTTACCATATCCGGCAAGACATTTACTTCCTATGCAAGAATATAAACTTCTTAATATGGAAACTAGAATGTCTACAATGATAACTAGCAGGGGTTGCCCTATGCAATGTTCATTTTGTTCTTCAGCATCAATGCATGGATCTAAACTTCGTTTGAGGTCTGTTGAAAGCATCATCGAGGAAATAGAATATTTAATTAAAAATTTTAATATAGAAACAATTGCATTTATGGATGACACATTCACAATAAATAAAAAAAGAGTCATGGCTATTTGTGATGAAATAATAAAACGAGATATTGATGTCTTATGGGGCTGTACTGCAAGAGTAGATACATTAGATGAAGAAGTATTGAAAAAAATGAGGGAAGCAGGATGTATAACTTTATTCATGGGTGTTGAATCCGCAGAACAACAAATATTAGATAATGTTAATAAGAATACTACTATTAAAAAAATTAAAAATGCATTTAAAATTTGTAGAGAGGAAAAAATCCGAACTATAGCTTCTGTCGTGTTGGGGATGCCAGGAGATACTCATGAAAGTATAAATAAAACTGTGAATTTTGTAAAGGATTTAAAGCCTTCTTATGCTATTTTTTCTTTAGCAACTCCTTATCCTGGCACTAAATTTTACCAACAAGTTTTTGAAAACAACATGATTAAAGTGAAAGATTGGTCGAAATATACTTTAATTTCTCCAATAATTGATACTATTGAATGTTCTTTAGAAGATTTAAGAAAATATCAGACTATTGCTTTTTGTAAGTTTTATTTAAGGCCAACTTATCTTATACGTCAATTGATAATTGATGGTCCAATGCTTCTTAAAACAATTTGGGGAGTTTTTAGGCATGTTTTAAGTTAATTCATTGATTTATAATTAATTATTAAAAAATAGGTTTTTAAAATTATGAACTAAAATATTTTAATAATATTAAAAACTTATGTATTTAAAATTACTAATAATTTAGTAATAATACTAAAATGAATTAAAAAGAATAATTAGAATAATAAATATATATAATATGGATGTTAAATAAATAATATGTCTATAAATTTGTAGATAAATTATAGTTGACAATTTAATAATGAATTTAAATGATTTATTAATCCTAAGATAATTAATTAAATTATCTAAAATAGAAATTATCTAAAATATCAAATATTAGAATAATTAAAATCAATTTTTGAGGTAATATAATGAAAACAACTATTAGTGTAATAAAAGCAGATGTTGGAAGTATTTCTGGCCATTTAGTGGCTCATCCAGCTCTATTAGAAACTTGTGATGAAGTTTTAGGAAAAGCTCTTGAAGATGGGTTATTGGAAGATTATTATATAACTCGTTGTGGAGACGATATAGATATGATAATGACTCACAGAAATGGTGAGGAAAATGAAGAAGTCCATGAAACTGCATTTAATGCATTTATGAAAGCTACTGAATTAGCTAGAGAATTAAAATTATATGGTGCGGGACAAGACTTATTATCTGATACTTTTTCAGGTAACATTAAAGGTATGGGTCCGGGTGTAGCAGAAATGGAATTTAAAGAAAGACCAAGTGATCCGGTAATTGTTTTCTGTTGTGATAAAACCGAGCCAGGTGCATTTAATTTGCCATTATATAGGTTATTTGCAGATCCATTTAACACTGCGGGACTTACTATTGATCCAAGTATGCATGATGGATTTAAATTTGAAGTATTTGATGTAATTGAACATAGAAAAGTTATTATGAGTTGTCCTGAAGAATCATATGATTTACTTGCACTTTTAGGTTCAACTGGAAGATATGTAATTAAAAGAATCTTTAAAAAGAATGGTGAAATAGCTGCTAGTATGAGTACTGAAAGATTAAATCTAATGGCAGGATCTTATGTTGGTAAAGATGACCCAGCAGCTATTGTAAGGGCGCAATCTGGTTTTCCATCAGCTGGAGAAGTTGTTGAGCCATTTGCATTCCCTCATTTGGTAAGTGGATGGATGAGAGGTTCTCATAATGGGCCTTTAATGCCTACTGCTCAATATGATGCTAATCCTATTAGATTTGATGGTCCTCCAAGAGTTATTGGTTTAGGATTTTCAATTGCTGATGCAAAACTTGGAATGCCTGTAGATTTATTTGATGATCCTGCTTTTGATAGAACTAGACAACAAGCTTCTGATATTGCTGATTATATGAGAAGACATGGTCCATTTGAACCACACAGATTACCAAGTGAAGAAATGGAATATACTTCTCTTCCAGGTGTTTTAGAAAAATTAGAATCTCGTTTTGAAAAAATGGATTAATTTCCATTATTTTTTTATTTTTTAATATAGTTATTGTATAAAAATAGTATGTATTTAAATAATATTTTTTCTTATTTTTTATAAACATTATATATAACAACAATATTTTTTCTATTAATAATAAACTTTTATTAATAAATATTATTGAATTGGATATATTTTTATCTATTTTAATTTTCAAAAAATTTAAATTTATAATATTTTTTTAGATTATTTTTTATAATTTTACTTTTCTATCATTTTATATTCAAATAATTTCATGAATAATTCTTAAAGTATCAACTAGTCCGTGGCTATAGCTAATACATTCGAAAGAAGTTATTTGGTCTCCTTTTTTGAGGTAGTATTTACAATCTTCCATATAATCTTTTGCTCTAAGTTTCGCTTCTTCTTCTTTTTTAGAAAAATTTAGCCCCTCAATTTCTTTAAGATTATTTTCTAACTTATCAATGTCTTTTAATATTTTTTCTTCCCATTCTAGGTTTTCTATCATCTATATTCTCCGTAATGTTTCATATTTTTCATATTATTATTATTATTATTCTATATTCCGATTAATTAATAATGCATCAATTAATCCGTGTGCATATGTTATACATCCAAATGATGTTAATTCATCTTCTTTTTGAAGGTAGTAATTAGAATCTTTTTTATAGTTTTTTGCCCTTTTTATTATCTCTTTTTCTTCTTTGTTCAATTTTAAAGATTCTATTTTATCTAAACTTTCATCAAGTTTTTCGATATCACTTAAAATTCTATCGGTATTGTTCATTGTTCTACCTTCTAATTATTTTAATATTATTCTATAGTCTTCTTCTTTCATAACTTGTTTCTTTCCAGACATGATGAATTCTTTGCACAACTGTTATATATGAAAGGATAATCAGTAATATAATGGTCCAATTCATATAAATACCACCAAATATTCCTGCTATAAATGCACCTGCCATTAGAATAATAAGCCTAGTAGCTCTTTCAGCTATTCCTATATTACATTCAATTCCTTTTGCTTCGGCCCTTGCTCTTACATAACTTACAGTAATTGCTGAATGAATAGCTAAAATCCCAAATAACCATGATGTGTAGCCGCCCCAAACTATTCCTATAATTATTATTGCATCAGAAAACCTATCCATTGTAGAATCAAGAAAAGCTCCAAAATCTGATGTTTTGTCATGATATCTAGCTATTGCACCATCAAAAACATCAAAAACACCACTCAAGAGGATAAAAATTCCTCCAACCAGTAAATTTCCTGTTCCAAAAAATATTGCAGATATTATGGCAATTATGGGAGATATTAACGTTAATATATTTGGGTTTAAATTTATTCTTTTAGCAATAGGTTCAAGAATTTTTTTTAAAAGGGGTCTGAATCTTTCTAACATTGCTATAGTATATGAAAACAAATATTTATATAATTTTTTATAAAATAATGAAAAATTATTTATTTTATTAAATACAACAATTATTACATTACTATTGGATTAACCATTATCTATAAAATTAAAAAATATTAAAGATTAATGGATAATTTTTATTAATAATAATTAGAAACATAATTAAATTGCTAAAATCGATTTATGATTCTATAATGCGTTTTATCAATTTGAATAATATTTCTATATTATATTATTAGGATAATTTTTCATGGATAGAAATACATTATTTTTCAACAAAAATATTTTTTAATTTTATAGTACTATTTAATCAAATACTAGTATAATATTGATAGCAATAATAATCTTAAATAATAATAATTATTTAAAAAATAGTATTCTTAATTCTTTACATGTGATTTAAATGAAGATAGTTAAAATGGATAAAAACAACCCTGATTTTAATTTAATTAATGAGGCTATAGAAGTTTTAAGTTCTGGAGGAGTTGTGCTTTATCCTACTGATACAGTTTATGGTTTAGGTGCAAATATATTTGATGAAAAAGCTGTTGAAAAGGTTTATAATATTAAGAATAGGGACTATTTTAAACCATTATCTGTATGTGTTTCATCTGTCCCTGAGATTTCTTTAATTGCAGATACACCTTTAGACATAATCAATATTCTTAAAAAAAATTTACCTGGTCCATTCACTTTTATACTATATAAAAAGGATCCAATACTTGACTATGCTACTAAAAATCATAAAATTGGGATTAGAATTCCTGAAAGTATTATTTCAAGAAATTTAACAAAAAATTTTCCAATAACTACTACTAGTGCAAATTTATCTGGAAAAGAAACATTAAATAATCCTGATGATATTATCAAACAACTAAATAAAGGAATAGATTTTGTCATTGATGTGGGCATTTTAGAACAATCAAAACCTTCTACTGTAATAGATTTAACTAGGAAAAAACAAGATATATTAAGACAAGGTAAAGGCAACCTTTAAAGACTGAATTATTCTATATTATTATTAATCTTTCTAATATTCATTATTTATATTATTTTCTACCTTTTATTTTCTACCTTTTATTTTCTACCTTTTTTCTTTCTAATTTTTTAATTATTTTTTTAACTTTTTTATTTATTCTATTTTTATTTATTTTCTATTTTTTCATTAAATTTATAATAATTCAATCTAGTATAGTATTAATATTAGTATTAACAATATTAATATTATAAACTTTAAGAATTGATGTAATAAAATTCATTAATAATAAATTTATTATATAAGAAAATTAAGTTATAATAAGATGAATTATATAATTAAATTAATCTATAATAAAATGAATTATATGATATTAATTTTTAAAGCTTATAATAAAAGTAATTATATGATTAAATTGTGAAAATATGAAATCTCTAGCTAATTTAAGCAATCCTTCAAAAATTCAAACTAACTCTTCTTTAGACCTTATATTAGGAGGGGGGATTGAAAAAAGAAACATAACTCAATTTTATGGGCCTCCTGGATCTGGTAAAACCAACATATCTTTAAATATTGCAGTTCAAGTAGCGAAACAGGACAAAAAAGTAGCTTATATAGATACTGAGGGTGGAATCTCAATTGATAGGGTTAAACAATTGTCTAAAAACGATTTTAATGACGTGGCTAATAATATAATTGTTTTTGAGCCTAATTCATTCCAAGAACAATCAAATAATATAAAAACTATTGAATCACTTATTAGTTCTGAGCAAAATAATTTTGATTTAATAATAATAGATTCTGCAGTAGCACTATATCGTTTAAAAGAAGGAAAAAATTCTAATTTATTAAACATGGAATTAGGTACTCAGATGGGAGCTTTATCTAGAATGTCTCGTAAACACGATCTTGCTGTTGTTATAACTAATCAGATTTATTCGACATTTGAAGATGAAAACACTAGCACCGTTGTGCCTGTTGGTGGAACTATATTAAGATATTGGAGTAAAATAATTGTTGAACTTTCAAAATCAGATATAAATGGACAACGTATAGCTACTTTGAAAAGACATAAATCAATAGCAGAAGGTACAAATATTAAATTTTCTATTACAAACAATGGTATTGAATAATTTTGTATCCAAATATTTTTCTCAATTCTTTTTATTAGCTATTTTTTTATATTTATTTCATTAATTTAATATTCATTATACACTTTATCTCATTATTTTATTATTTTATATTATTAACCATTAGTTTTATAAGCCATTTTGAATATAATTAATTATGTTGTAAAATTATTTTATAACTATTATTTTTATTAAATGTTAATGTTTTGTGATAATATGATCCAACCAAAAAAATATGCAAAAGCTGCTAAAATACCTCCAAAAGGATTTAAATCAGCTAATGAATTTTTTGAACACGTTTTTAATGATAAAGAAATTATCTGGATGGGTCAAAATACTAATCATCTTCACAATGAGAATTATATAAGAGATGCAATGCTTAATTGTGTTGAAAGCAAAGAATATTGTAAATATCCTCCTCCTGAGGGATTTCCAGAATTGAAAAGATTAATTTTAAAAGATCTTAATCTAGAAAATATGGATATCTTAATAACTGCTGGAGGAACTGAATCATTATATCTTTGTATGAATGATATTTTGGAGCCAAAAGATAATGTTATAACTTGTGATCCAGGTTATCTTATTATTGACAACTTTGCGAGTAGATTTTCTAATAAAGTTATATCTGTTCCTATTTATAGTAGTGATAATGATTATAAGCTAACTCCTGAGCTTGTAAAAGAATATATGGATGAAAATACAAAGATAATTGTCCTTATAGATCCATTAAATCCTTTAGGTAGTTGCTATACAGAAGAAGAAATTAAAGAATTTGCAAAAATAGCTGTTGAAAATGATTTATATTTGTTACATGATATAACCTATAGGGATTTTGCACGTAAACATTTTTTAGCTGCTCATTATGCTCCTAATAATGCAATAACTATTTATAGCTTTTCAAAAATTTTTGGGATGGCTGGATTAAGAATTGGTTCAATTATAGGAACAAATGAAACAATTAGTTCTGTTAGGACAATTCTTATAAATGATTTGGGTACTAATTTGATTGCACAATCAGCTGCAATAGCTGCTTTAAAATCAAAAGATAAATGGATTGAAGAAATTACAAGCACTACTCGAAATAATCAAATTTTAATTAAGAAGTGTGTAGATGATATAAAAGGTGTTTTTATTCCTGTATATCCTTCAGATGGTAATATGTTAGCTATTGATCTTAAAGCTACTGGAATAAATCCTAAAAAAATGGCAGATTACCTTTTAAATAAAAAAATATTCACAAGACAAGGTAACTATACAAGTAAGCTATTTGGGGATAATTATCTTAGAGTTAGTTTTTCAATTCCTGAAGAACAAGTTAAAATTTTTGTAAGAGAATTTAAAATTGCTGTAGAAGAATTAAGAAAATAACTTAATTCTTCAGTTTTTATTATAATATTTTTTTATTTTTTATATTTCATTATTATATATATTATCTCTAATTTTTGGATATTTTTATTCTTAAATATTTATTTTAATATATAATATCCTCATTTTTATTCCCAATTTATTTATTCTTTTTTTATTTTAATATATGTATATTAATTTTTATTTTTATACTTTTTCAACTATTTCTTTGAAAATATTATCATTTATTATATTCCCATTTTCACTAGTTTCTTTAACTATTTTAAGGATTTCTGGAATTTTATTTTCTTTCATTTTTATTCCAAATTGGTTCAATTTTGATTTTATAGCTTTTGATCCTGAATGTTTCCCTAAAACAAGATTTCTTTCTTGTCCAACAATTGATGGAGAAAAAGGTTCATAAGTAAATGGATTTTTTATTACTCCATCTACATGTATTCCTGATTCATGTTTAAATATGTTTTTACCAACAATAGGTTTATTATCTGGTATATTTACTTTTGTATATAATTCTACAGTTTCAGATATTTCTTTTATTATTTCTGTATTAAATCCAAGATCTATTCCATATAAAATTTTCAAAGACATTATTAATTCTTCTAGAGGAGTATTTCCAGCTCTTTCTCCTATTCCATTTATTGTAGTTTCAACAATATTTGCCCCAGCTAATAATCCTGCAATTGCATTTTGTTGAGCCATACCAAAATCATTATGGCAATGGAGATTTATATCAACTCTGATTTCTTTTCTCAATTCTTTTACTAAATATTCCATTCCTTGGGGAGTTATAACTCCAACTGTATCTGCGATATGTACTCTATCAACTTTTCTATTTTGTGCTTCTTTATAAATTTCTTTCAGGAAGTTTAATTCTGTTCTTGTTGCATCTTCTGCTGAAAATCCTACATATAAACCATGATCCTTTGCATAATCTATGACATCCATACTTTTCATTAAAGCTTCTTTTTGAGTTAATCTTTTATTTTTTAAATTTATTTCTGAAGTTCCAATGAATATTATTGTCCCATCTACTCCACAATCTAAACTCGCATCTATATCTTCCTTTTTAGCACGCGATAATGTTATTATTTTTGAATTCAAATTTTCATTAACAATTTTTTTAATTGAGTTTTTTTCTTTTTCTGAAACAAGTGGGAATCCTGCTTCAATTTGGGGTATTTTTAGTTTATCAAGCATTATAGCAATATCTAACTTTTCAAATTCACTTAAACTAACTCCAGGGGTTTGTTCTCCATCTCTAAGAGTTGTATCACATATTTTTATATTTTTTGGAAATTTACATTTCGCTTTCTTATTATAATGACTAATATAATCTTTCATTTATACACCTTTTTAATTTTATTTTTTATTAATAAATTTCATTTTTCATTGTTAATTATTTTTTTATAATTTTAATTTTTTGCTTATTTTGCTTGAATCAGCTTTAAAATACTTTTTTTGATTATAAATTATTTATTAAATACTTGATTTTTGTTATTAAATACTTGACTTTTGTTATTTTGATTTTAATATAATTTTTGTCTCTTATGTTTTCTTTTTTTAGATTTTTTTTAAATTATTGCATATTTTAACATATAATTATATTTTCTGAACAGTTGAATAATGTATTAATCTAAATATTGGACTTTGTCATAATATTTTTTATTTTATCTTTGCATTGTTAGCACAATCTTTATATATGATGAACTACAATATAAAGTTGTCGGAAGACGGAAACCGTTTTCCTAGTATTAATTTATTTATCATTAATTAACATAAATTTTAAAATTATTAAAAATTTTGTTTATTTGGATTAAATAATTAATATAGTTTAAATTTGTATTTGGATCTTTAAATATCAATTTTGTTTTTTAAAAACAGATTTAAAGGCCCTATTTTAAAAATAAAATATTTAAATAAATATTTGTAATATAATCTATGTATTAAAATTAAATATTAAAAATAAAGTTAAATAAGGAAGAATAAGATGGTAAGAAAAATTGCAATCTATGGAAAAGGTGGAATTGGTAAATCAACTACAACTCAAAATACTGCTGCTGCTATGGCACATTTTCATGATAAAAAAGTAATGATTCATGGATGTGATCCAAAAGCAGATAGTACTCGTATGATTCTTAGGGGTAAAATGCAAAAAACTCTTATGGATACTCTTAGAGATGAAGGCGAAGAAGCATGTATGGATCTTGACAATGTCATGAGTGTAGGTTTTGGAGATATTAAATGTGTTGAATCTGGTGGTCCTGAACCTGGTGTAGGTTGTGCAGGAAGAGGGGTTATTACAGCTATAAACATGATGGAAATGCTTAAAGTTTATGAAGATAACTTAGACTATGTTTTCTATGATGTCCTTGGGGATGTTGTTTGTGGTGGTTTTGCAATGCCTATTCGTGATGGTAAAGCCGAAGAGATTTATGTTGTTGCTTCTGGTGAAATGATGGCATTATATGCAGCTAACAACCTTTGTAAAGGTATGGTAAAATATGCTAATCAAAGTGGTGTTCGTTTAGGTGGAATTATCTGTAATAGTCGTAATGTTGATGGTGAAAAAGAACTCATTGAAGAATTTTGTAAAAGAATCGGAACTCAAATGATTCATTTTGTACCAAGAGATAATATTGTACAGAAAGCAGAATTCAATAAAAAAACTGTCACTGATTTTGATGATGAATGTAATCAAGCTAATGAGTATAAAACTTTAGCTGGTAAGATTATTAATAATGACAACTTTGTTATACCTGATCCTTTAAAAATGGAAGAATTAGAAGATTTAGTTGTAGAATTTGGAATTTTAGATTAATAAGATTATTAAATTAATAAGATTATCGATGAACTAAATAATATAAATAAGTTTAATTAAAAGTTAATAAATCAAATAAATTAAAATAAATTACTAAATATATAAATAACTTGAAATAAACTATTAAATATATAAATAACTTGAAATAAATTATTAAATATATAAATAAATTAAAATAAATTAGTAAACAGATAAATAGATTAAATAAATTAATTATTAAACCATAAAAATTAATTAAAAGGTTGGAATTGTTAAAAAATTGATTATAAGAAATTATCTTTAAATATTTATTTTTTTTAATTTAAAATTAGGAGAGTATTAAATGAAAATGATTCGAGCCATTATAAGGCCTGAAAGAATTGAGCAAACAGTAGATGCTTTAGATGAAGCAGGATTTATTGCTCTTACAAAGATTGATGTCATAGGTAGAGGTAAGCAAAAAGGAATTCATCAAGATAATATTAGCTATGATGAGCTACCTAAGAGACTAATAATGTTGGTTGTAGAAGATGAATCTGTAGATCAGGCTATAGATGTAATAACAGAATCTGCTGTTACTGGAAATTTTGGTGACGGTAAAATATTCGTAAGTCCTGTTGAAAAAACTTATACTGTAAGAACTAGATCTGAAGGTTTATAAATCAGATCTCATTAATTTACTTTATTGGTTAAATCTATCTTGATTAAATCTCTTTAATAGTCTCTATTTCCATATTTTCATAATTATTTTCAATTTAATTTTTTTAGTGTAGCAAGTGTTTAGGACTAAGTAAATAGTTATTGAAGATTATTAATTCAAGAATTTAATTCATTATAAAGTCATATTATAAAGTCATATTATTTTTATAAATTATTATCAATTGATTACTAAAATTGAAATTAAAATTATTAAAATTTTTATTATTATTAAAAAATGTTGAAGTCATATTATTAAATTAAAATTATTAAGTCATATTAATTGCAAGGTTATTCATATGAAAGAGATATTAGCTATTATTAGGCCAGGAATGATTTCTAAGACAAAACAGGTCTTAGATGCATTAGGTTATCCTTCTTTAACAGCTACAAGTGTTGTGGGTAGAGGAAAACAAAAATCATTTATTGATGAAGTTAAAGTTATTAAAAATAATGAGGAACTGCATTCTTACAATGATCATATGCGATATGTTCCAAAAAGATTGTTAATGCTTGTAGTTCCAGATGAAGATGTAAATTTAGTTGTAGAAGCGCTAATGAAAGTCAATCATACTGGAAACTATGGGGACGGCAAAATTTTTATTTGTCCAATTGAAAATTCTGTAAGAGTAAGAAACAAGGAGGAAGGATTAGAAGCAATACTTTAATCACCAAACTTTAGCTATATAAAATATTTTGAAATAGCTATATAGATATTAGGAAATAAATATTCGAAAAATAAATATTTGGTAGGTTATAGAAGATATTAGGAGATTATTAATGCCACATAAACTATTTGAAGTAAATAAAGATATACCTGAAAGAGAAAAACATATTTACATAAAGCATTGCTCTGATCAGGATAGTGAGATAGATTGTAACAAAAGCACAATACCTGGGTGTATGACTGAACGTGGTTGTGCTCTTGCAGGGGGTAGAGGAGTTATTACTGGGGCTGTAAAAGATGTAATAGGTCTTGTGCATGGTCCTGTAGGTTGTCAATATTATACTACTGGAACAAAAAGATATCCTTCAAAACCAGAACTTCCAAATGGGGAAACATTCCCAATTGATAATTTTAATTTAAAATATAGTTTTGGAACAGATTTGAAAGAAGCAAATGTTGTTTTTGGAGGAACAAAAAAATTAAAAGAAACTATTATTGAGTCTAATAAAGAATATCCCTATGCTTCAGCTATTTATGTTAACAGTACATGTACTACTGGATTAATAGGGGATGATGTTGATGCTGTTTGTAAAGAAATGAGTGAAGAATTAGGTAAGGATGTTGTAGCATTCAATACACCTGGTTTTTCTGGAGTATCTCAATCAAAAGGCCATCATGTAACAAATGATGCTGTTTTTGATCGTTTAGTTGGTACAAAAGAACCACCTAAAACCACTGGCTATGATATTTGTTTAATTGGGGAATATAATATAGATGGTGATATGTGGGTTCTTGAAAAATATTTAACTGAAATGGGTTTAAATATTTTGTCACGATTTAGTGGTGATTCAAGCCATGATGAATTATGTTGGATGCATAGATCTAAATTGAATCTTGTTAGATGTCAGAGATCTGCAACTTATATAGCTGATTTAATAGAACAAAAATATGGGGTTCCTTATAAAAACGTTGATTTCTTTAGTACTGAATATTGTAGCGATAATTTACGTATGTTGGGTAGATATTTTGGTTTAGAAAAAGAAGCTGAAGCGGTTATTGAAAAATATCATGGTGAAGTTAAAGAAGAATTAAAATGGTATAAAGAACAATTAACTGGTAAAAAGATTTATATTTTTTCTGGAGGACCAAAAAGTTGGCATTTATCTATTCCTTTAGAAAAAGAGTTAGGTTTAGATATTATTGCTGTTGCATCAGAATTTGAACATTCCGATGGATATGATAAAATGAAAGCGAGAGTTAAAGATGGAACAGCTATTTTAGATGATCCTAACAGTTTGGAGTTAGAAGAATTAATTTCAATTAATAAACCTGATTTGATTCTTGCAGGTATTAAAGAGAAATATTTGGTTTATAAATATGGTATACCTTCAATACAAATACATAGTTATGAAAACGGACCTTATATAGGATATGAAGGATTTCTTAACTTAGCTAAGGATATATATAATAATATTAATGCTCCTGTATGGGATTTAATGGAGTTTTGAATTGAGTGAATTGGAAGTGAATAAAAATGAGTGTTAATGTATACAAAAGGGATAGGCAAGTAATAATAGATCCACTTGTCACATGTATGCCCCTCGGAGCAATGTGGGCTATTCTTGGAATAAACCATGGAATGCCATTAGTACAAGGATCTCAAGGTTGTAGTACTTTTGCAAGGTATCATCTTGCAAGACATTTTCGTGAACCTATTGAAATAGCTGTTAGTAGTTTTCATGAATCAACAGCTGTTTTTGGGGGGAAGAAAAACTTAAGTATGAGTCTTAAAACTCTTATACAAAGACAAGATCCTGAACTTATAGGAGTTATAACAACATGTAGTTCAGAGATTATTGGGGATGATGTCTATGGATTTGTAGATTCAAACAAACAAGAATTGAAAGAGTTAGGATATGATAATACTGAAATTATACCAATAAATACTCCTTCTTTTGCGGGTAGTCATTTTGCTGGTTATGATGTAGCTATTGATTCATTAATTAAAAATTTAGCTGTCCCTAATGATAATATTGAAAATGATAATAATAATAATATTAATATTATACCTGGTTTATTGAATCCTGGTGATGTTAATGAAATAAAACATATGTTGGATTCAATGTATGTTCCTTACACCATGTTGACTGATATTTCAGAAACATTTAATTCTCCTTTAAATCCAAAAAAACAAGAAACTCCATATTTTGGAAAAGGTGGAACTACAGTTAATGAAATGAAAAATGTATCTGCAAGTAGTGGTACTGTAAGTATAGCTAAATATGCTAAAACAGGAGCTGAAACATTAGAACAAACACATAAAGTCCCTGCTGTAACAGATAATTTGCCTCCGATTGGTATTAAAGGAACTGATGAATTCCTTAAGACTGTGAATAAATTATCTGGATATGAAATTATTGATACTTTAATGACTGAGAGAGGTTTAACATTAGATTTAATGGCTGATGTGAGTGCAAGGTACTTGGCAGGAAGAAAAGCAGTGATATTTGGTGATCCTACACTTGTAACTGGATTAGCATCTTTAATAATGGAACTAGGAATGGAAGTTGTAATGGTAACTACTGGATCCGAAGAAAAAACATTCCCAACAGATATTGAAAGTATAAGTAAAAATCAAAGTATAGATGTATTTCAAGAAGGAGATTTGAAAGTAGTAGAAGATTATGTAAAGGATAAAGATAATGGAGTAGAACTAATATTGGGTTCAAGTGAAGCTAGATTTATAAATTATGATACTGGAATTCCATTAGTACGTTTCGGATTCCCAGTTTATGATAGGGTAGGATATCATTCACAACCAATTGTGGGATATCGTGGTGCTAAGCGTGTCATTGAAATGATAACTAATGAAGTTTTATCAAAATATTATGAAGAAAAACATTGGAAATTACAACAATAATAATATAAAAATTATAAATTAGTATAAAAATTACGGTAATAATGGAGATATTAGATTATGGAAAGACAAGATTGTGTGGAGCCTATAATTGACACATTTAAGGAACGTCAAAGCCATATGTGTATTAAAGGTGGAGGACTTTCTCTTCCGGAGTGTGATAAGCCAGGAATTCCTGGAACTGTTACACAAAGAACCTGTGTATTTGGAGGAGCAAGAATTGTGCTCATGCCAATAACAGATTCAATACATCTTGTACATGGTCCAATTGGATGTGCATCTTGTACATGGGATATAAGAGGAAGTAAATCTTCGGATTCAAAATTATACAAAAAAGGATGTTCCTCTGATTTAAGAGAAAAAGACATAGTTTTTGGTGGTGAAAGAAAGCTATATGATTCAATAATAGAACTTCACAAGTTACACGAGCCAGGAGCTATTTTTGTTTATGCAACTTGTGTTTCTGGTGTTATTGGTGATGATATTACTAGTGTATGTAAAGAAGCTGAAAAAAATACTGGTTGTAGAGTTATACCTGTACAATCTGAAGGTTTTCAAGATCATAATAAAACAAAAGGCCATTGGATTGGTTGTGATGCATTAATTGATAATGTTATAGGAACTTCAGAACCCGATTCTGATTCAATCACTCCATTTGATATTAATATTATTGGGGAATTTAATGTAGCTGGTGATTTGTGGGGTATTAAACCTTTATTAGAATACTTGGGTCTAAATATTATAAGTACTGTGACTGGTGATTCTAAAATTGAAGATATAGCTAAATCTCATAGGGCAAAGTTGAATATCGTACAATGCCAAAAATCTTCAAATTATTTGGCTAAAAAAATGGAAAAAAAATATGGGATTCCATCAATCAAAGTTAATTTCTTTGGAATTAAAAGTACCATTAGTTCAATAACTGAAATTGCAGAATTCTTTGATGATGATGAAATGAAAGCCAGGGCAAATAATCTTATTGAAAACGGATTAAAATCTTTAGATAATAAATTAGAAGAGTATAGGGAAAGATTAAATGGAAAAACAGTTGCTTTGTATGTTGGGGGAAATAAAGCATGGTCATTAGTTAGGGCATTTGAAGAATTAGGCATGGAAGTTATAATGTCTGGAACAAAAAATGGAATAAAAGAGGACTATGAAAACATTAAGAGTACTGTTAAAGAAGGAACATTAATTGTAGATGATGCTAATTCTAATGAGCTTAAAAAATTATTAAAAAAATTTAAGCCAGATTTACTTATTTCCGGAGCTAAAGAGAAATATATTGCATTAAAATTAGGAATTGGATTTTGTGACTTTAATCATGATCGTATTTCAGCTTTTGCAGGATTTAAGGGATTTTTAGAATTTGCAAAAGAAGTAGATGGAGCAGTTTCAACATCTGTTTGGAATACTGTATCTAGAAATATAGATGATGAATAGAAAATTTATATGATGGATATAAAATTTACATGATGGATATAAAATTTAAAAATTATTTAACATTTTTTAATTTATCATTTAAATTTAAAAATTATTTTGAAATAATTTAATAATTTTAATCAAATATTTAGTTTATTAATTTAGTAGTTTATTAATTTAGTATTTTATTAATTTAGTATTTTATTAATTTAATATTTTATTAATTTAGTATTTTATTAATTTAGCTTAAAAATTAATTTTAAAATTTAAATAAAAGGTGAAATTACTTAGATATGGGGAGATATCTTAATGAATGAAAATATGGATTGTTGTGGAGATTTTGAAGAAAATAAATATGTTAGTGATAAAAAATTTGCGGTTGAAAACCCTGCGAGAATGTGTCAACCTATGGGTGCTTTGCAAGCTATTATGGGATTAAAAAATGCAATGCCTCTTATACATGGTTCTCAAGGTTGTGCTACATATATGAGGTTTCAATTGATTAGACATTTTAGAGAACCTATAGAAGTTTCATCTTCAGCACTTAATGAAAAAACAGTTATCTATGGCGGAGAAAACAATTTATTAAATGCACTTAAAAATGTTTCTGAAAAGCAAGATCCTGAAATTATTTGTATAATGAGTAGTTGTCTTACGGAAACTATTGGGGATGATATTGAAGGAATAATAAGTAAATTTGAGGATGCAAATATTGGAATGAAATTACCAGAACTGGTTTCAGTTTCAACTCCTAGTTTCTCTGGTTCTCACATTGAAGGTTATGATAAAGCAGTTTTTGAACTTGTAAGGCATTTAGGTAGGCCTAACGTTCCAAATAATAAAATTAATCTCATCATGGGTAATTTATCTCCTGGTGATGTTAGTGAGGTTAAAAAATTAATGGAAGATTTAAATGTTTCAAGTATAATTTTAACTGATACTTCTTTAAATCTTGATGCTCCTTTAGAAGAAGATACATTAGATTTACATAAATATGGAACAACAATTAAAGAAATTGAAGATACTCCCAACTCTAAAGCAACTATATCCTTATCTAAACATGTAGACTCAGCAGGAAAATTCCTTGAAAAAAATTTTGATGTTAAATGTTTTTCAGAAAATTTGCCTGTTGGAATTAAAAACACAGATAAATTTGTAAAAAATATATGTGAAGCGATGAATATTGAAGTTCCTAAAAAAGTCGAAAGAGATAGAGGAAGACTTTGTGATGTTTTAGTTGATGCTCATTCATATAATTATCGAAAAAAAGTAGCTATATTTGGTGATCCTGATATGGTTATTGGAATAGCTAATTTTGTTAGCGAAATGGGTATGCTTCCTGAAGTTTTATGTATTGGCATGAAAAGTGAAAGATTCCTTGATGATGTTAAAAAACTTTCAAAAGAAATTAATTATAATCCAATAATTTTAGAAGATAGTGACTTATTTGATTTAGAAAATGTTTTAGATGATCATAAAGTTGATATATTATTTGGAAATGCTTATGGTGCATCTATAGCTGATAAAAATAATATTCCTCTATATAGAGTAGGTTTCCCTATTTTTGATAGAATCGGTGCTCAAAGAATTTCTCTTTTAGGATATACTGGTGGGATAAAATTTGTGGATGAAGTAACTAACATGATAATTGATTATTATTATGACTTTGAAGGGTATAAATTAGATGAAGAAGAGGAGATTATTTTTGAAGATAATCCTATTAAGGAGAAAAATGTTTAATAATTGATTATATAAATAAGTTTAATTTTTTAATATTATTTATTCTGATATTATTTATTTTAATAATATTCTTTTTAATAATATTTATTTTAATAATTTAACTTTAAAATTATTAAATTATATAATAATTATTCTAGTATTATTTATATGTATTTTAATCTTATGGTGATATTATGAAGATAGCAGTAGCTTCTACTGATGGAAAAGAAATTGATCTTCATTTTGGAGATGCTAATCAGTTTTTTATATTTGATATTGAGAATATTGAATTTTTAGAGTTAAGAAAAAAATCCAATATTGTATTGGAGGACCATACGGATCGTTGGAAAGAGTCCACCGACCTTATAAATGACTGTAAAGTCGTATTATGTAAAAAAATAGGAAAAGAGCCCCATATCGAGCTTAGAAAAATGGGCATAAAAGCAGTAATGCTTGATTGCAAGGTTGATGATGCATTAAAAGAATGTCATAATCATTTAAATTTGTCTTAGCTTGAATATTAGTCTCTTATTTTATAATCATTTATTTTATGAATAATTTTACATTTTTATTCTTATTTTTTTTATTCTTATTTTTATTCTTATTGCTATTTTTATTATTTTGCTATTACTATTATTTTTATTTCAGCTATTTTTATATATATTTTTAAGTATTATTAACTTAAAGTTTATTATTAGTGTTTAAATAACCCATAGCTAATATTATTTTAATATACCTTGATACATCTAATGTTTCATATTTATTTGTCTTTTAAGTAATAATATTCTCCAGATTCTTTTTGTTCTCTGTCGAGATAGCTATCTAATTTGTTTACACGGGGTCTTTTTGTTTCTTTGTCTCTTCTGAATGTAATTTTTAGATCTTTTAAAAATTTATTCATTGAAGTTCTAAGGTCTTGGGGTTTGGTAGCTTTTCCAATAAGTCCTGGTTCACCTTGGAAAACCATAGCACGATCACTTATATAATCTATAAACACAATATCGTGGTCAACTATTAAAGATGCTGCATTTTTACTTTCTACAATCTTTCTAATAGTTTTACCCGCAATTAATCTCTGTTCTACATCAAGAAAAGCTGTTGGCTCATCGAAAAGATATATGTCTGCATCTTTTGATAATGTAGCTGCTACTGCAAGTCTTTGTAATTCCCCACCACTTAAATCTTTTACTTGTTTGTCCAATATATCTTCAAGTGAAAATGGTTTCATGATTTCTGTTTTAAAAATATTTGAGCCGAAACTTGGGGCATTCATATATAAAAAGTCTTGAACTCTGCCTTCAAAGTCAGAAACAATATATTGGGGTTTATAAGCAATTTTTATATCATCTCCAACTTTTCCCCCGTCTGGTTTTACTTCATTAGCTAATATCTTTGCAAAAGTAGTTTTTCCGATACCATTTGATCCAAAAGCGGTTACAATTTCGTCGTGAAATATTTCTCCTGCTTCTGCTTCGAGAGAAAATCCTTCATAGGATTTTTCTAAATTTGTATATGATACTATAGGGTCTCCTTTATCTTCAGGAGTTGGTGGTCTAATACTAAATTCAATAGGCTGTTTTCTAATCCTAACATTTTCTTCTTTTAAAAATCCATTTATATAAGCATTTATTCCAACCCTAACTCCTTTCATTTGTGAAACTACTCCATAAGCTCCAGTTTGCCCATAAAGTATATGTATATAATCTGATATGGCATCTAATGTGGCTAAATCATGTTCAATAACCATCACTGATTTTCCATCATCTGCAAGAGATCTTATAACTTTAACTGCATTTAAACGCTGTTTAACATCTAACCATGAAGTTGGTTCATCAAAATAGTAAAAGTCTCCTTCTCTAACATATGATGCAGCAATAGCAACTCTTTGAAGTTCTCCACCACTTAAATTGCTTATTTTTCGTTTGAGAACATTTTCAAGATCTAATGACTCTACTACTTCTTCAAATTTTCCTCTTTCATCAGCATTTGAAAGAAGTTCTGAAACATTTCCTTTAACAAATTTAGGAAGCTGATCAACCATTTGTGGTTTGTGGATAACTTTTATTTTACCTTCAGAAAGGTCTTTAAAATATTTTTGAAGTTGGGAACCTTTATAATATTCAATTATATTGTCCCAATTTTTAGGGGAAACTTCCAAGTTTCCTAAATTAGGAATCATTTCTCCAGATAAAATCCTCATTATTGTTGACTTCCCAATTCCATTAGGTCCTAACATACCAATAACTGACCCATCACTAAGTGTTGGAAGTCCAAATAATTCAAACATATTTTGTCCAAATCTATGAATGGGATTATCCAGAGCTTCTGGAAGGTTAATAACGCTTATTGCACTAAATGGACAACGATTTGTACAAATTCCGCAGCCAGAACATAACTCTTCTGATATTAAAGGTTTTTTTGTTTTTTCATCAATAATTATTGTGTCTTCTTCCATACGGACTCCTGGGCAGTATTCAATACATGTGTAATTACATTTTTTTGGTTGGCATCGATCATGGTCTAATATGGAAATTCTACTCAATTTATCACCTATATATAATATTGTTAAAATAATACTACTAAACAGTAGATTATAACTTAAATTACTATTTGAAAATAAAATTATTTGATTTCTTTTGTTTTATGGGATTTAGTTTTTTATTTAAGTTATTTAGTTTATTTAATATGTTATTTAGTCTATTCGCTTTACTCAGATTACTCAATATAGTTTATTTATATATAATTTACTTCATTAATATAATTAAATTATTTATAAAATCATAATTATTAAATTTAATATAACTTATTTATTTTTATTATAATTTTATATTGTTAGTTTAATAAATATATTATTACAATAATTAATTTAGCTATTTAAAATATATTTATTTATAATTTTTTATAATTTCTATCTTATTTTATTTTTTATTTATGCTAATTTATTTATAATTCTTTATTAAAATATTAATCTTAGGTGTAGTTTAATGAAACAAGTTATTGTAGTAAGAAATGATTTGAAAATGTCCAAAGGTAAAACCGCTGCTCAAGCTTGCCATGCTTGTTTAGGTGCATACAAAAAAGCAGATTCTAATAAAATTAAGCTTTGGGAGCAAGAAGGTCAAAAAAAAGTGATTGTGAAAGTCAATAGTTTAGAATCCTTATTTGAAATAAAAGAAATAGCTAAAAAGAATAATGTTCCTAATTTTATGGTAAAAGATGCTGGAAGAACAGAAATACCTGCTAGTACTATTACTTGTTTAGGTATTGGTCCAGATACTGATGAAATAATTGATAAAGTTACTCAAGATTTAAAATTATTAAGTTAAATAAACATAATTTAAACAAATATAAAAATAAGTTAAATAATAAATTTAGTTACATATTCATTTTTCTGTCACGAATTTTTATTTAGTTTATTGTAATAATGTTTTTTATTTAGTTTGCTGTAATAATGTGTTTTATTAGTTTGTTCTGTCCATATTATTTTATTTCGGGGTGTAAAAATTATTGAGTGGGTAATAAAAATTGGTGGAAGTCTTTTTCCAAAAAAAGCTATCGAATTAGCTAATTCTTTAAAAGGAACTAATTGTCTTATAATTACTGGAGGGGGAGAATTTGCAAATCTCATTCGTAAATATGATGGCGAGATTGGATTTTCAAATGATGTTACTCATGAAACTGCTATTCAATCTATGGATATCACAGCTAAACTATTAAATGATAAATTAGACTTTACAAAAATCACATCTTCTCTTGAAAATCTTGAAAATATCCTTGATTCTGGAAAAATTCCTATATTAATCTGTTCGGATATTTTAAAAGATAATTCAAATATTTATCCTTCTTGGAATGTAACTTCAGATTCAATTTCAGCATATGTTTCAAACATCTTAAAAGCGAAACTTTTAATAGCTACAAATGTAGATGGTATATATAGCCGAGAACCGAATAGTGTTGGGTCAAAATTTTTTGATGAAATTGATGCTAAAAAACTACTAACTTTTAATGAGACATCAGTTGACTTAATGCTCAGTGAGTTACTAATTAAATTCGGCAATAACTGTTTTGTTGTCAATGGAAGTTTCCCAGAGAGAGTTTTATCTCTTATTGGGGGAAAAAATAGTGACAAAATGATTGATGACGATTATAAACCCAATTATAATTTTAGATATACATTAATTAGAGGTGAATAAAATGAAAAAAGTAGAATGTAAATCTTGTAAACAAGAAATTCCATTAATAGATACTTATGTTGAATTTCCATGTCCTGAATGTGGTGAATTAATAGCAAGATGCGATAAATGTCGTACTTTTGGTCACACTTATGTTTGTGATTGTGGTTTTGAAGGACCTTAATTTAAGAATTTGATATTATTTATTAATCTAATATTTTCCAATCTTTTATGCTATTAATAATTGGAAATATATCTATTTGTTATATCTAAATTTTAATATCTTTTTATTAAATTTATTAATATTTTAATCTAATTTTTGATTTATGCATTTTTGACTATATAATTTTTTTATCATATAATTTTTGATAATGCAAAATTTTTCATTATACAAATTTTATCTTTTTATAAATTTTTATCATTAAAATTTATTTTCATAATGTTAAATTTATCAATTAGTTTTTATTTTTAATATAAAATTATAAAAAAATATTAGAAATATATAAATATTTAGTAAAATGAGTAATATTAATGTTTCTTTCATAAATTTATTATATTTAATAATAATATCCTAAGCCATTATTATTGATTTAATCGATTAAAAATACTTTTCTGCTAAAATAAATACTTTTTTAAGTTATTTTATCTAAAATAAACCAAAATAATTAAATATTATTAATTTAATATATCTTTTTGCATTTGTTAATATAATATTTTTATAAGTATTTTTTATAAATATTTTTATTTATGGATATTTTTTATAAAATATTATTAATGCATTTAAACCTAAAAAGTTAGCTATATTTTTCATTATATAAATCGATAGATACTGCATCACAATAGGGTTCTATGATTTTTAAAGAAGATAGTTTAAAGAATATAATTTAATTAAAATAAATGTTTAGTTAAAAAATTTTAAATTAAAATAGTTTAAAAAATTTAAAAGAAAAGTTTGAAATAATAATTATTTATTTTTTATTCAATTATAAATAATTTTAAAGATAAAAGAGTTTTTAAAGATAAAAAATAACATATAAGATATATATAGTAAAATAATAAAATTATATTGTATTTATATTCTAAATATTATAAAATATTATAAATATTATATATTATTAAATATTTTAAATATTATATATTATTAAATATTTTAAATATTTTAAAATAACTTTATTTATTTGGAGGATTTAAAATGGGAGAAGTTGTAGCAACTGTAAAATTAATGCCTGAAAGCCCTGATGTCGACTTAGAACAAATGAAAATTGATGCTCAAAATGCAGTTAATGAAGATGCGGAATTACATAAAATAGAGGAAGAACCTATTGCTTTTGGTTTAGTAGCTTTAAATGTAATGTTCATTGTTGATGATGGTGAAGGTGGAACTGAAGCAGTAGAGGAAAAATTAGCGAAAATTCCAAGTGTCAACAGTATAGAAGTTGTTGATGTTAGAAGATTAATGTAATTTATATTTTAAATATATTAACTTAATTTTAAAGATTAAAATATTAATTCTCTATTTTGTTAATTAATATAGCTTCTTAATTATTAAATCTTTTAATTATTAAATTCTTTAATTATAAAGTTTTTTAATTATTAAATCTTTTTATTATTAAATTCTTTAATTATAAAGTTTTTTAATTATTAAATCTTTTTATTAATCATTCTTGTTGTATTTAATTAATAAATATTGAACTTATTTTTTTTTATTTGGTTTTTTTATTATATTTAAAAACATTTCATTTTTTTATTTTTATAATTTTATTATATCAATTTATACTTAGTAAAATAATTAATTTTTAATTAATAATATTTACAATTGTAATTAATAACTAATATTAATTAACAATAATATAATATAATAATTTAATAGCAGGTGAGATAGGATGTTTGATCTTATTTTAGCTTGCTTTTTAGGTATTTTATGTGGTGCAGTAACTGGATTAATTCCAGGGATTCATGTTAACACAGCAGGAGCTATAATTTTCACATTTTCTGCATTTTTACTTGAAATTTTCACACCAGAATTCCTCTGTGTTTTTTTAGTAGCTATGTCAATTGCCCATGCATTGATAGAATTTATTCCTTCTATATTATTAGGAGTACCTGATGAAGCTACAGCAGTATCTGTTTTGCCAGGACATCGTATGGTTTTAGAAGGTAGATCTAAAGAAGCTATTAGGATAGTAGGGATTGGAGGCTTTGGGGCAATTATTGTTATTATAATAATGCTTCCTATTTTCATGTTTTTTTTGCCAGTTGTACAGGGAATAATTAAACCTTATACGTTTATAATACTTTTAATAGTTTCAATATATATTCTTTGGAGGCTTAGTAGTAGTAAAAAGTCTTTCATATGGTCTTCAATATTGTTTATTTTTTCTGGTATATTGGGGTGGACTATTTTTCAAACTCCTATATCCTCAGGGCTTTCTATGATGTGTATATTTTCAGGATTATTTGGAATAAGCACTATATTGTTCAGTTTAAATGACAATTCTTTTGTACCTCATCAAAATAAATTTTACACTCTTGATTTAAATAGTAACATGTTAAGGGGTATATTTGCTGGTGGAGTTTCTGGGGCTATTCTTGGATTTTTACCAGGATTTGGGCCTGCACAGGGAAGTATGATTGCACAAACAGTTGCTGGAGGAGGAGGTGAAGATAACACTGAAAATTTTCTATGTTCTATTAGTGGACTGAACACTTCTGATACATTATTTTCTCTTATATGTATTTACCTTATAGGTAATCCTAGGAGCGGGATAGCTGTTTACATGAATTACTTAATAAGCACATTTAATTTATATCACTTACTTATATTTACTTTCACGGCTCTTGTGGCAGTATCTATATCATTGATTCTATGCTTAAAGTTAGGTGATAGTTTTTCAAAGATAATGCAAAATTTAAACTATAAAAAATTATCTATTACAGTTATAATTTTAATGATAGTAATTTTATATATATTCACAATAATTTACAAAGCTAATATTTTTTATATAACTCTTGCTCTTATTACATCAACTGCAATGGGATTACTTCCACATTATCTTGGTGTATCTAAATCTCATTTAATGGGGGTTTTAATAATCCCTGCAATGATAATTTATTTAGGCATACTTATGTAAATCTTTGTAAATATTCTAATTTTTATTCTATTTTTATCAACTTTCGACTATTGTTTCTATTTTTTAATTTTCATTTTTAATTTTCATTTTTTTATTTTTAATTCGAAACTTAATATTAAATTTTAGATTATAATAAATTCTTATTGTATAAAATATTTAAAAAGATTATTATATATTTAGATTATATTCAAAAAATTATTAAGGTATGTTAAACATAATATAATATCAATAATAAATAATAGTTATTAAATTTTTAATATTTGTTATTAAATATTTAGTTTCTAAAAATTAAGTTTAGGTGATAATATGACTGAAAATTCTATTAAAACAACAGTGGATGAACTAAAGAAGCTTCTTAATGTAAAAAATTTTATTGGAGAACCAATAGAAACTGAAGATAAAATATTAATTCCTTTTATGAAATGGGGAATAGGTTTTGGGGCTGGTCAAATGAATAATTCCAATTCTGAAGGGGGATTTGGTTCAGGTGCGGCTGCAGGGATTGAACCCATTTCAATAGTTGTTGTTGATAAAAAATCTGATGGAATTGATGGGGTAAGAGTATTAAATTTAACAAAGGCCACTGAAACTAGTAAAGCGATATCAGAATTAGGTATTGTTGCTACAGATTTAATAAAAGAAGTTATATCTAACTATAATGAAAAACAAGCTGGAAAATCTGGAGATAATCCTTTAGAAAATCAAAATGTTGAATCTAATGTTGTAAAAGATTCTGAATAATTTTAATTATATTATTAACAATATTATATATTAATATTTTAAATTTACATAAAAGGATAGCTTGGTTACTATGATTATAGAAATAATAGTGGGTTTAATTATTTTTATAATTATTTTGATATTAATTTTTTTATATTTTGGTTTAAATATAAATATTTTTTTAAATAAAAGAGGAAATGATTTTAAAGGGCAAATTGAAGTTAAATTCTCAATTTTTAAAATTTTTTCTAAAAACTTTCCAGATGATGAAAAAAATAAAAAACCTGAAAACGACAAAAAAGAAAATATAAAAAGAAAGTCTAATGATATTAAAGATAAAAATAGCTCTGAAGATTTGGATGATGAATTAAATAAAAATAATAGTGCTAAAGATAAAGATAATGTGAAGGATAAAAATTCTAAAAATAAATTAAATGAATTTAGAGAATTATTTCCTCTTATTTCAACTAACTTTTGGGATATTTTAGATTTAATCGAGTCTCTATTATATTCAGTAAATTTAAAAAAATTTAAGCTTCATTTAATATTAGGATTTTCTAGCCCTGTTAATACTGCAACTACTTTAGGCTATATTTGGGCTTTTTCAGCTACTCCTAATTTATCTAAATCTTTTAATTTATCTGCAGAGCCAATATTTAATAAAGAAATTTTTGATTTTGAAAGTGAGATTGTATTTAAAATAAGTCTTTTAAAACCAGTATTAAAAATTTTTAAATTATTAACTAAAAAAAGCATGATTAAACTTATATTAAAATTAAGGAAGTTTTTCAAATGATTAAAGATAATTTATCTGATATTTTTAATTTTAATATAATTGATGAGAGATTTTTTACAGAAGGATTTGATTTAGGTAATTTAAAAATTTATCCCTATTACGATCTTTCTATAATAATTTTAGATTCTGAAGAATCTGGTGTTTTCTCTATAAAACCTTTAGCTATAATTATTTCTAATTTTAATAGTAATAATGATATTGAATATTATTTATATTATATTGATGAATCTAAAAAGAGTGAAAATTCTGATAAAATTATTATAGAAAAATTTTGTGAGGATATTTTGAATTTAAATAACTAATATATCCACTGCTATTTTTTCAGCAATTTTTTTAATTTCGTCTGTGTTTACTTGAGGAAAACAGTCTAATATGCATATATCAAATTCTTTATTTTCACTATTTTTATTGAATTCATAACTTTTTAGTTTATAATATAATTCTTCTAGAGAAAAATTATATATTCTAAAATTTTTTCCAATAGAAATTTCAAAATTTTCATAATTATTTTTTATTATTTTTAGATTTTTATCCCTATTTTTGCTTTTAGTATTATAATTTCTAGAATTATTTCTATTATAACCCTCATTTATATTATAATTATCATTTATATTATAACTATTATTTTTATTATTCCTATTATTTTTATTATTCCAATTATTTTTATTACTATAAATATTATTTCTAAAATCTACCTTGTTTAGGCTATCTTCAATCCATTTTTCTGATTTATTTTGATTAAATCGTTCTTTAATCATTTTAAATCCATTTGCTTCTAAATTTACTAATGTCATAATTGTAGAAGGTTTCCAAACATCATTAAATACTACTTCTTTAACTCCTAATTTAAGTAAAAATATTCCTAAAGTTCCATTGCCACAAGTACCATCTAAAACTTTTAACTTTGATATTTCTTCTTTAGAATAGTTTTTTGATTTTAGATAGTTACATATACTAACTATTTTACTTTCTGATGTATTTGGAAATTCTATGTAACTTAGGTGCTGAACTTTATTTATAGCTATTTTTCCCATTGGTGTTTGAATTATATCACATCTAATATCATTTCCTTTAAGAATTTTATATGAATTTTCTTCACTATTTGCATCTAATTTTCCAACGGTGTCTTTAGGATTTCCCTTTAAAACTCCTTTTATTTCACTAACTTCTTCTAATATTATTTCAGCAATATCTCTTGTTAAATTATCATGTAAAATAATCAATGAATCATTTTTAAGGTATATATTATGGGGATTATTTGTTAATGGAGTTAACAATGGGACGGGTCCATTTCTAAGATTATATTCTCGTAATTTAACTTTTTCGGTTTTCATTATCTTTAAAACATGGGTCATTATTATATCTAAATGTCTTTTTCCACAATCACATCTACCAAAGGTGTTGTCAATATCAGATAAATTTACTTGTTCGTCTATTCTTTTAAATTTTTTAATCTTAATTGGAAGATTAGTATCGCATTCAGAGCATTTTTGTGTTTTTTTTAAATTATTATGGATATTTTCAATATTAATTATTTCCTTTGATAGGTCATAACTTAATCTATCAATGTTAAGTTGTTTGTAATTTTTTGAAAATATTATTTTTTCCATAATATTATTTTGTTTTCGTTATCTTTATATCTTACTTTAATCAATAGTAATATTAAAATAATAATAATTAGTATTATTTTATTATTAAAGAAGGTAATTATCATCTCTCTTTATAATTATCTCCTTTCTTTACTAGATTTATATTATTTATAATATTTTTTTGGATAATATGAGTATATTTTTTCTGGATAATAAGTGGATGATTCCAATATAATACTATTTAAAATTGTTATTTTATCAAATCTATTATTTTTATTAAAATATGTTTAATCCGGTGAATTTATGATAGATAATAAAGAGAAAAAAGATGAAAATTTAAAATATAAGTTTAAAAGCACTAATAATTTAATTCCTAAATATAAATTGATGAATTCAAATTTTTCAAAGTTAGAAAAGACTTTATTGGAAGAATTAAGAAATAATCTAGTTGATTTAGCTGTATCTTCAGGTAAAAATTCTAAAATAAATGAAAATGAGTTATTTTTAGATATCAAAGAGTTTTTAACTAAGAAAATAATCAACAAAACTGATAATACTAATTATGATTTTTCAGATTTTATTTCTAAAGATTTATTGGAAATTTATAATGGGTCTATTGATGAAATAAATAATAAAAAATCAAGACTTAAAAATTCAAAAAAGAAGGGGATAAACCAAAATGATAAAAGTTATGTTGAGGACATTTTTAATTCTAGATATTTAGAGGAGAATATCATTGATAAAAAAATTGATGAATTAGCTAATAAACTATTCAAAGAGATTATTGGTTATGGTGAACTTGATTCTTTAATAAATGATGATAAACTTGAGGAAATAATGATAATTGGTGTCAATAAACCAGTTTTTGTTTATCATAGGGACCATGGTATGATGGAATCAAATTTAGTATTTGAAAATGTTGAGGAAATTCTTTCAGTTATTGATTCAATAGCTCGTCAAGTAAATAGGAGAATAGATCAAGAATCTCCAATTATGGATGCAAGACTTGAAAATGGCTCACGAGTTAATGCTACTATTTCTCCAATATCTGCAGATGGGCCTTCTTTAACTATAAGAAAGTTTAAAAAAGATCCTTTGACAATAATTGATATAATAAATGAGAAAACTTTAAATTGTGAATTGGCTGCTTTTTTATGGTTGTGTATTGATGGGCTTGGCGTGAATCCTGCTAATACTATTATTTCTGGAGGAACAAGTTCTGGGAAAACAACAACTTTAAATTCATTATCTGCATTTATAAATCCTCGAGAAAGAATAATAACAATAGAAGACACTCTTGAACTTCAAATACCTCAAAAACATATTTTAAGATTAGAAACAAGAGTTTCAAACATTGAAAATAAAGGAGAGTTAACAATGGATGATTTACTTAAAAATTCTCTAAGGCAAAGACCAGATAGAATAATTGTAGGTGAAGTAAGAGGAAAAGAAGCAGTAACTCTTTTTACAGCACTTAACACTGGACATTCTGGATTTGGAACACTTCATTCAAATAGTTCAAGGGAAACTATAACTCGCCTTACAAACGCTCCTATGAATGTTCCAGAAATGATGATTTCTGCAATTGATTTTATTATAATGCAGAATAGAATTTATCGATCTGATGGTGTTTCTATTCGTAGGATTACCGAGGTTGTTGAAGTTGTAGGTATTGAAGAGGGAACTATTCAATTAAATAAAATTTTTCAATGGAATTCTAAAGAAGATAAAATTGAAAATGTGTCAATTTCATCTAAAACATTAGAAAAAATTGCAAATACTAAAGGTATTGAAATGAAAACTATCTTTGACGAAATAAATAAAAGAAAAAATGTTTTAGAATTTTTATCTAATAATAATATTAGAAGTTTTCATGAACTGAATATGTTTATTGGTAATTACTATTTAGATTCTAAAATCGTTTTGGAGTATATTTCTAATTTTGATCATTAAAATACATAATTTTTATTAAAGGATGTAGATATTATTTTAAAACAATTCTTTATATTATTGTCTGAGATGTTAATAATGTTATATAATCTATTTTTTAAGTTTTTTTGGCTTTTTGGTGATTTTACTAGTCGCTATATTTTTAATAATAAAAATAATAATAAATATATTACTAAAGATAATAATCATAAAAAAGATTTAGATAATAAATTGAGTATTGGAAATTACTTATTTAATGTCTATTGTTTTTTTGAGGATATTTTGAGTTTTTTAGCAAAAAAAGACATAAAAAATGAAAATACTATTTTTGATTATCAAAAAAATTTTCAAAAAGAATATTTTAATATTATTCTTAATACTAAGATTCTCAATAATAAATTTATAGATTTTTTTATTATAAAATATATCCTAAAATATATGGATATTAAAATATTTTTATTTATTCTGTTTTCATTTTTCATAGCTTCTATAATTTTATTCTTTTTCTTTTTTGGATTTGAAATCGCTTTATCCATTATAATTTTATATATAATTGGGATATTATGGATTATTACTTCTCCCAAAAGAAATATGGAAAAAAATAAGCTTGAAATATCCAATGAACTCCCTTATGCCCTAAGGTTAGATAAATTTAAACTGCCATATAAAAACTTAAATACAAACAAAAACAATAATAATAAAACATGGCAGAAAAATTAAGCATTACAGATAAAAAAATTAAAGAATATATAGAAGACCGAAATTTATCACAAAAAAGGATTAATGAATATAATCTCATTTTCTCAGAATACAAAAAAGTAATAAAAAAAATACTGAAAAAAGAAGATGTTAATTACACTTATCTAATTAAACAAGCCAAAAAAGAACAACAAAAACCATTTAGAGATATTAAAGGAAAAATAATGTATATAGATATCCCTGAACGAAGCATAGCAGAATACCTAAAAGCATATAAAAACTACTTAACACACGAAACAACTAATAAACAAATCACAATAAAAAACAAAATAAGTTCAATAAGAACATTTTATGATGATTACGAAATCCAACTCCCAAAAAACTTTAAATTTGACCCACCACTCCCAATAAGAGTTAAAAAAGGAGACATACCCACTATTGAAGATGTAGGAAAAGGAGTTAGAGTAGCAAAAAGTTTAAGAGACAAAGCCATAAATGTTTTTGTTTTCAGCTCAGGAATGAGACTTAGCGATGTTGCACCAATAACAATGTATGATTTTTTACAATCAACAGAAAAATATCACAATGGATCTATAGAAAATTTACTCAAAAAAGACCCTGAAAACATTATTCCAACTTGGGATTTTATCCCTGAAAAAACTAAGAAAAAAGGAAACCTTTGTATCACTTTTAACACTACTGAATGTGTTGAATATGTTTTTGAATATTTAGAAGAAAGAATAGAAAAAGAACTTCCAATTGAAGATGATACTGCACTTTTTAGGTCTAATGTGTACCCTAATTTTTTTGACCCCAATTCATTAGGTAAGATTTTCACTAGAATAAATAAATATCATTTTCAAAATAAAAAAGATAATCTTGACAAATCTTTTTATAGGGCTCATAATCTTCGTAAATTGTTTTTAAGTATTGCTAGGAATAAAAATAGTGATGCTAATTCTAAACTTGATGAAGAGAGTAAAATAGACATTGTTAGTGTTTTAGGTGGACATAAACCTCCAGGTTCTACTATTAAAGAAGTGTATGAGTATGCTGACGTGGATATTTTCAAACAATATTATGAAGGATTATTACCATTTTTAAGCATCCGTGATAATAAAAGTCATAATTATAAATCTGATGATGTTATTAAAATGGAAAAACGGTTTGAAGTCGAAAGAAACGCTAGAATAGAAGCTGAAAGCCGAGCGATTAATGCTGAGGCTATGGCACGTGAGGCTAATCGGAAGATTGATGATTTCCTTCGTAATTTCCATGAGTAATATTATTACTTTTCATTTACTCTCTGAGTTTATATATATAGTATGAGGGTCTAATATATTTTTGTTTATTGTATGTTTAACCTTTAATTATTATGAGTGCCTAAACGTAATATTTTAACACTAAAAAATAATAAAAGACTTTAAATAATAAGAAAAACAAAATAAAATTAGTAATCATGAGATTGAGAGCTTTGAATGGGTCATATGGTGCTCTAACACCTCTCCGTTCTTTGCTCTCTGGTTACTAAAAACAAATTACCTTAGGATTTGATAAGATATTTGTAACCAATAATAATTATGCTCAGTATAGTATAAATACTTTACCCTGCTCCCTTAAATTACACTTTAAGGGTAGCTGGGGCTATTTTTATTTTTTGGTCTATTCAATATATTATCATTTCCTAAAACAACAAACTAATTTTCACATAAAAAAAAGGAAGTGAAAAATAAATGAAACCACAAAAAAATCCACTATTATTAATAAGAAAAAACGGAACATACACATTATACCATAACGATATGAGTATAATACCTCAAAACGAGGAAACATTTAAAAAAATAGTGGAAAAAGAAAAACTAACAGTCAAATTCACAAACAAGTGATAAAAAAGTGTTGGATTAACATTCTCATTGTTTACCCTTAACAAGATAAAATAAAGAACAATTCTGAAACAAAAAAATCTTAATAATGTACTCTAAATTATTAATGATTCAATAATCGCATTACAGCGACTATAACGGTAAGAATTTTGGTTATCAAATCTAAAATGTCGGTCATTGATACCAGCCTCCATAGTTTATGGTAGTAACCAATAATCGGATTCATAACGGGTCAGGAAATTTCCATTTTTAATTTATTGGTCTAATGTAAGTAATCTATTGTAAATGTTACTGTTGTTTTTTGAGGCGTATCTTGAGAATGCATCCAAACTTTATATTTATAATTATAATAATTTATAAAATTATCTAAAAAAATAACATGATTAATGAAATATGAAATTGTTAAAAAACTATTTAAAAAAAGAATTGATTATTGTTTGTCCATGTAGTCCTCAAAAATAGAGAACTACATTATGAAACAGAAGACAAACCAATCAGAAGACAGAACTAACTGTCAACAATAGATTACTCCATTTTTTTAGAGTACTGCCTACCTGACCTTAGGCATAATATAATATGTTATGAGTAGTATTTAAATGTTATGAAAAAATAAAATTCAATCAGAGGAGTTATCTGCTCTAATAACTTTAATAATTAATTCATCAGTTTTTGTGTCGAGATCCCATTCGAGAGAATCACCTTTTTTAATACCCATTGCTTGTCTTATTAAAGATGGAACACTTGTTAAAGTACCTCTCTGTCCATTACTGTAAACTTTTGTAATTGCTTTCAAATTCATACCTCCCTTTATGTAATTTATAATAAATATATTGTAGTTATTGTTATATAAGTTTTTCTACAACAAAATGAAAACATTTATATATTATGTTGTACAACAGTATAACAGGGAAAATTATTAAGGAACTCTAATTCCTAAAAATAATTTTCTACTAAAAAACCTTAGGATTTGATAAAAATGAAAAATACTATTTTTATTGACGGTGAGGAATACACTGAAAACGATATAAGAGAACTGCTTAATAAGCATGAGCATAACTGCCAAGCAGTTGAAAAACTCAAAAAAGGAAGAATCAAACCTTCCACAAAACAAGAAACTAATTTTAACCAAGGAGCTGTTATAGATGGCTCCTAGAAATACTATTTTTTTAGAAGACAACGATCCCGATTTTGATGATTTTTATGATAAAATCCAAAATTGTGAACAAGGTACTTATTTTAACCTAAAACATTTCCTATTCAATTTAGGAGTGTGTTTATAAATGAATCACTTCAAAGCTTATTCTATTGGTTATACTCTTCAAGGATTCCTTAAAATATGGAAAGGAAACCCAAAATATGAATCCAGCTACAAAAAAGGATACTATGATAACCACAAGGTGATTTTATGATTTGTATGTTTAAAGACAAACCATGTGTTTATTGTAGTGGTGGACAGCATTTTGTGGAACTTAAAAATTATGAAGAAGAACGGAAAAACAGAGAATGTTGTTTTCCATGCGAACCAACAGAGGAATAAAAGATGAAATACGATATCTACGACCAAGAAGGCGATTTCATCAAAAGTATTTGGGAAGAACATGGTAAAGAAGTGCAATATTTCCGTGAAAGGGGTTTACGATATAATACCAAGGAGTGATTAAAGTGTCTATCGCAAAAGAAAAAAGAACCTGTCCTATGTGTAAAGAAGAATTCATTATAGAAATGGATGATTGTTTTAAAAGAAGTTACTATGATAATACATTTTGTAGTGATGGGTGCGGAAGTGCTAATTTCTGGCTTGAAAAAGTAGAAGAAAAAGACAATCCTAACTCTGTTAGAGTTGATGGAACTCATTTTTGGATTGGTGATGAAGATTCAAAAAGTGGTTTTAGGGGTCATGGTGGGGCTAAATTTATAATAGTGTTCTCTGATGGTAGAGAAGTTATTACAACTAATTTATGGTGTCAAGGAGATATTCCCTTAAATTATAGGAAAAAAGTATTGCATGATAATGCTGAATTTAAAAAATTTAGTGTTAATGAAAAAGAAGAGGTTAAATGTCCTACTTGTAACTCTATTTTTAACCCTCAAAAAGATTTAAGGAATCAATTATCTATTGATGAGTATCGGATTAGTGGCATGTGTCAAAATTGTCAGGATAATGTTTTTGGAGCTGATTAAAGTGTCTATTTTAAGTATAATCCTATCAACTATTGAAAAAGAGTTAATCAGACCAATAAAACAAGCTGAAAAGTATAATAAACCAAGAGCGAACCTACACAAGGAGGAATGAGTAGTATGTTGAAGGATTATCTTGGGTTCACGGTTGATAGTGAAACTAGGGATTATAAAGAAAAGGAGGACTAGTCTAATGCTATTTGAAGACTATTTAAAAAAAGCTAAGAAAGAAGGGAAAGAACCAGATGTGAGTTATATTTTCAAAGAAGAACAAAATATCAAACTCACAACTAAAAACTTTGTAAAACCTGTGAATGATTTTAAAATGATTCACACCGTCCCTACAGGAATGCTTTTCACAAATGAATATTTAGGTTTTCGACATCTTGAGTCAGACGAAATATTGGATATTGAAGAGGTGTAGCTAATGGTTATGAAGAGTGAAAAAGAAATCCGTGCAGAAATTGATAGGGTTAAAGAATCGGAAGAATTACCTAAAAATAGGCAGTTAGGAGATAAAAAATCAAGAATATGGACTTTGGAATGGGTTTTAGGGGAGGACTAAAAAAATGTATGAAAATATTGTAAATAAAACAGAAAAAGAAGACGGTTTTACTTATTTTTTAGCTAAAGGAATAGGCAAAGCAAAAGACATAACCAAAGAAGGGATATAAAATGGGGGATTTAATTTCTTGGTTTTTTGGAGTTTTATTTGGTGTTGGATTAGGATTAATATTAGCTTATAGGTGATTAGAACATGAATAAACAGGAATTAAAATTAGAGGAAAGGAAAATACGAGCATTAGAAAGTATAGCTGAAAATGTAGAAATATTAGCTAGATTTATTGAAGAAAATGAACTTAGAGGAATACCCGTATATGAACCAAGGTGATTGAATGACTGAAAATAAATATGGTTTAAATAGTTCTACTAGTCAATTTATAACCAAATTTTATAATGAAACTGGAATTAGATTAGATGTAAAAGATGAACAGATACTTAGAGAAATGTTGCTTGAGTTTAGTAAGGTTTCATTTGAGTTAGGAGTTAATACTGGAGAAGTGGTTAAATGATTTTAACAGGCGAACAAAGAAAAGAAATAGTTAAAGATGTTTTAAGAGAGATAAGGTCAATAGAAATTGAAAGAAATGATAGTGAAAGTATCGGAACTTTTCGAGCTAATGTTATAGCAAGTTTTTTAAATCAGTTAGGCTCAGAAAGTTGGGGTTTTGATTGGGATAGATATAAATTAGATGATATTGAGTTGGAGGACACAAAACAATGAATGAGAATTTATTAGCTATGTTAGTTGTTGAACTAAGATATATGAATGACTTAAAAGAATATGAAATTCAAGAAAAAATGGGAATGGATGATATAAGTCCTCCAAAAAGAGTTATAATAAAAAATTGGATTAGGGGAAATAATAGGAGATAGTCAATTATGACGATTGAAACACCAAAATTAAGATTACTATTTATAGTAATCCTGGTTGTTGGAATGCTAACCGTAAGTTACGCTGAAATACAACCAAATGATGCAAAACCATGTAGTCAGATAATAAAACAAAACAAGACCACAATAACCGTACTGGCTTATCCTAGTAGTTGGAGGGATAATGGTTATCCTTGGAGGGCTTATAAGGTCACATGGGATAAAAGAATACTTAAAAATTACAGGTTTAATAATAAAAAAACATTCGAAGGAGAATGGACCAACAAACACGATGACATGGATTTCAGTGCTGTTAGTGGACATGAGAAACATTATCATGGCTTAGACATTAGTAAATATAGATTAAAAATAGAAAGGTGCAAAACATGAAAGGAAAAATCACTAAGGTGGATATTATTAAATCAGAGGTTATATGTCCTAATTGTGAGAGTAATAAATATTTAATTCCTTATTCAGCTAATAATGAAGAAGGGAAGTATGTTATGTGTAAAAAATGTTGGGTTTATTATAATTATAATGACTTAAAACAATACGAAAAGGTGTAAAACATGAGCGAATTAGATGATATTAAAGTAATAGTAAATGTAGAATTAAAAGGATTAGAAACAGATACTATTGAGGTCATAAGCGATTTATTTGAGCAAGAATTAGCTCAACCTTTGACTTTAAGTAGGAATAGGGAATTATCAGAAGCAAAAAAAAATTTCAGAAAAAGCATTAAACTAATGCCAGATTCACTAGAAACGATAGAAGACACAATAACATCAATTAATGTTCAACCAGTATTCGATGGTAATGGTGAATGTGAAACTTGTATGATTGAAGAAGATGTATTAGAAGAACTTAAAGAATTAGAATCAGAGGTTAAAACATTCCCAGAATATTATTATAAAACAGACATTGACCTTTTAGGTGAAAAAATTAATATTCGCAAAAGAATCGAAAAGGGATCCAATATAATTATTAGAGATGTATCTACTGAAAATTTAGCTGAACAAATAGTAGATTTATTAAACAATGGCAGTATAAAGGTGGAAGATTGAACAAAATAAAAGAACAATTTAAAAATGACTTCCAGGATTGTGAAGACAACCCCGAAGGATTCTTAGAAATATTGAAACAATATCCAACGGTTGAATTAAAAAAATTATTAAAAATAAAATGCAAATGCGAATAAAAAAAAGAAAAGGAGAGATATAAATGGTTTTCATACCTCCAACATGGTCAGAAGGATTAATAATACAAATAGGAATATTCCTAATAATCCCACTAATAATAGGATTAATCATAGGAATAATAATTAAAATAAAAACAAAAGAAGTAGAATTAGGTATAATAGGAGTTATAATAACAACCATAGTGTTAATAGGCGTAATGATGCCAGTAGGTAGTATTTACTGGCATGATGCATACGAAGTACCCTCAGTACAAGAAAAAATAATAACCGTCCAAGAATGGCAACCAAAAGCAGGAATAGAAACAGATAGTAATGGTAATATGGTTATTAGTAATGCAGACCAATTAATGCTTATCACAACAGACAATGAAGGGTTTTTAAATGAGGAAAATTTCTTATTTAATAAATTTGACACAAGGGATGTTTTTAATAAGTTAAAAGTGAATGGTACTTATAAGATTAAGTATTTTGGTTGGAGAAATGCTTTTAATAGTGGGTTTCCTACAATTTTAAGTGTTGAAGAGGTTATTAATGAAACTAATGCAACCAATAATGAGTATAATAAATACTTTGGAAATAAATTAGCAATACAATAATAGAAAAAACAAATTTAAGAATAGGAGAATGATTAACATGGCATGGGAAACAGCATATATAGAAGAAACTGAAGAAAATACTGAAAAAGAATACAATTACTGGAAACCAGAAGAAGGAGAAAGCATACAAGGAGCAGTAAAACAAATACTTGAAGGAGGATATGGTAAAAAAGTATTGGAAATAGAAACCGAAGAAGGATTATACCGTACAAACGAAGCAGGAGGATTACATTGGCAAATAAATAAAATGAAAATAAGAGAGGGGGATATTGTAAATATAGAATATAAAGGATTAAAAGACATAGGGAAACTTGATGAATACGGCGATCCTATTTTTGCACATGATTACAAATTAATGAAATGGGAGGAAGAATAATGGGAGTTCCAGCACCAATTAAAAATAAAAATGCAATAACAAAACAATTAAAAGACAAAGATGTTAAAGACATTGTAAACCATATAAATGGTGATTTCTTTAATGTTGGAGGAGGTAAAAGAATACCTGACAGTAGAGTAGTTCAATCATTAGCTAATCAAGCTAAAATAAAAACCGATACCATTAATATTAAACAAAATAGTGAAGAGGCGACAGTAACAGTAAGAGCAGTAGCCCCAAACGGTGCAAGTATTGATGCATCAGTAACCCATAATTTTGAAGTAGTAATGCAAGATAAAATAATGAGTATGTTAGCTAGTAATCAAGCAAATAAACTTTTTATTGATATTAATAATCCATTCATGATGGATAATAGTGGGAATATTACCCCAAATCTTACTTTATTAGGGCAGAAAAAGATTGTTAAAGATATGATACAATTTAAAAAATTTGCTGTTCGTGATGCTGAAACAAAGGCAGATAATAGGGCTCAAAAGAAAATATTAAATCAAGAATGGAGAGAAGAAGATGAGATTAAATCTGAAAAAGAAGAGGTTGAAATGGTTAATAAAGGTAAAAAAGTAACTACTGAGCCAATTAAAAGTCCTGAACCACCTAATAATAATCATGTTAATGTAGAGTACACTAAAAAACAATCCAAAAAAGAACAAACAGAAGATATGGTTGCAAGTGATTGGTTAGAGAAAATTAAAGAAGACCTCAAATCTAAGGGTAAAGCAGCGGATAAACCATTGATTGAGGCTAAGTGTAATGGTCTTGTTAAGAATGATGATTCTTTTGATGAATCTATGAAGAGTAGGGTTTTAGCTCTTATATAATACTCTTCCTTTTTTTTATTAAACACAAACGGAGGTGAATTATTCTGACAACTACCACTAAACAAGACATATGGGACTTTGAAACAGGCATACCATTACCCGACAATTACTCAATAAGAGTTAAATCATTAAAAAACTATAAATACTTATACATTTTCTATAATGAATCTAAACAAGAAATTAACAATGTAAAAGGGGATGCACCATTACAGATAAGTGAAACAAGTGCAATAGGGAAAGAAATTAAAAAACATTTAAATCCAGGAAACCGTCTAAGTAAAGAAGCTGTTCAAAAAGACCTAGAAAACCTTAAATTAATACTTAATGACTTTTACCAAGATTACATTTTAAATCAAGAATTAATCAAAGAGAACGAGAAGAAAAAAGAGAAAATAGAATCTCAGGAATTAATCAAAGAAATAGAAAACCTACTTAAAAAAATAGACCAACCGTTAATATGGCTTGGAAGTTTAATAGAATGGATGACAGCAGGGGAAAGAAGAAATATACTTATAAGTTTCCTTTGTTTCACTTCACAAGTAGTTTTAAGAAACCCAATAAGTGTAATAGGATTAGGTGAGGGGTCTACTGGTAAAACTCATGTATTGGAAATAGCATTATTATTAATACCTGATGAGTTAATTGAATATGAAAAAAAACCAACATTACCCAGTATGTTTCGCAGGTCAGAAATAGACCCTTATCATTATGACGGTAAAATAGTTGTTTATGGTGATATGGGAGGAGAAAACGACCAAGACGAAGCTAGGCAATGTAAAGATATTATTAAGGAATTACAGTCTGATGCTTATCTAAATAGACCAGTTACTGTTAGTACTAGTGAAGGATTTGAGGTTGTTGACCTTGAATTATTTGGTAGGCCCTGTCTTGCTTACACTACTGTACCCAATTATGATTTTGATTCCCAAGAAAAAAGCCGTAGTCTTATTTTCACAGCTAGGGAAGATAATAAAGAAGTTTTTGATGAGCGTAAGAATGTTCTTGAGTTTATTGGGGGGAGAACGTATAACACTTTCTTAAAATATCAAAAAGAGGTTAATGAGGTTAAAAATATTGTTATGGGTTTAAGAAGTAAATTTAAAGATGTTATGATTATTAATCCTTATACTGAGAGTATTATTAATTTTATTGGGGATACTGAGTATTATAAAAGGGATTATGATAAATATAATGGTATTCTTAAAGCTATAACTGCTTTTAATAGTGTTAATCGTGAAATATGTTGTATTAATGGTAATAATGTTATATTTACAACTAAAGAAGATATTAAACTATTCCTATCATTATTTGAGATTTATCATGATGCAATAAGCACTAACCTATCACCAAAAGCATCCGATATTCTGGGGGATATGAGAGATAATTTCAGTAGTTATAATAAAGAATCTATTCTTGGGCTTAGTGTGTTGGAGTATGTTGAGCAAGGGAATGTTAAAGCAAGTCTTAGGAGTATCCACCGATATTTTAAGGAATTGGAGGAGGAGGGTTTTATTAAAGTTAATGGTAATCTTGGGAGAACACAATTATATGATTTAACTGAGAAATCTAAAAAAGGTTCTTTGGATGATTTATTACAATTAAGTGATAGTGCAAGAAATCGTATAAGGGAAGAATATGGCAGTCATTATCTTAGGATTATTGAAGAGGATAGGGTTGATAATAATTTGAGTATTATGTTGCATCATGATTTGGTTGAAGTTCCCAGTTGGTGTGATTTATAGTGCAAATGTCAAGACAATTTTCATAGTACAAAAATGTACTATTCATAATAAAGACTAGAAAATGCTTAGATAAACAAATAAACAACAAATAATCAATTTAAAAATTTCAACCAATAAAAACAAATGTCAAATGCCAAAACACATTTTCAAATGACAAAAACAAATGACATTTACAAAACCCCCTAAAAACCCATAATAAAACAAATAAAGCACAAAGAACCATTTTAGAAAATAATCATAAAAAACAAATGCCAACAAAAATACAAAATACCAAAAACAAATGTCACGACTCTTCCAGACCCCCTCCCATAAAATCATTTGACATTTGACATTTGAAAAAATTTCTCTCTGGAAAATGCTTTAATCACAATATAAAAGGATTTAAACAATTTCGCAAATGCCAACCCATTTGGCACATACAAAAAAATTTTGGCATTTGTCATTTACAACAAAAAAATTATTCAAAAAAAGGAGGGTATAAAATGACATATCAAAGAATTGATTATTCCAAAATGAGACGGAAAATAACAAACAATAAATATAAAACACTCAACAAAACAAAACAAACACAATACACTTGTGAATACTCAGAAGGGGAAAAACACAGTCTTTGCACACATAGAAACCAGTGTATTTTAAACCCAGGAATATTTGAATTTAATAATAAAATAAATTATAAAAAAACAGAATTAAAAAATCTGAAAAAATCATTAAGAAATGGGTTAAGTTTAATGAAAAAATATCCAAACAAAAAATCTCATGAATTGAAAGTAGGTTTTTATCCCAGTCAAATGAGATTAGATATTAAATTAATTGAGAATGAATTAAGGAAATTAAGAAAACAAGAAATGGAATATTTAAGGAGTTGAAACAAGCATGAAAAATAATATAGGAAGTGGTGAAAATGTGTTTTGAATCTTATTTAAAACTAACAGAAAACCCATTAACCGAGCAAAGTAAACTAATACAACTAGAAACACGAAACAAAACCCAAGCACATATAATAGGGGATGTAATAAGGGAAAAAAACAAGGCAAAAAAAGAATATGAAAAACAAACACAAACCATCAAAGCAAACCTTAAAAACCATTATAATCAGAACCTAAGAAACTTACGGAAAGAAAACCGGGAGTTAAACAAACAAAGAAACACTATCAAACAAAAATACAACAGTCTACTACGACAAAAAAGGATAAATGTTAATAATCAACTAGAAAAAGAAAACGAAACACTCAAAAAATTATTAGAAATTAAAAGAAATAACACTCCAGTACCTGAATGGTTGAGAAAAGCAGTATTCGAACGAGATAATAAAGAATGTGTAGAATGTGGACACCCAGGGAGTGAAGGTAATCCTTTAACAGTAGACCACCGTTTACCACGATTTATTGGCGGTCCTAATATTATGGATAATTTGAAAACTTTATGTGAGGAGTGTAATAAGTTGAAGGGTCCTGGTTTAGATGAAACAATACTAAAAGAGGTAAAATAATGAAGCGAATCGTGCCAGAATACACTATTATTCAATGCAACGGTTTATGCAAGTATTACCGTGATTATGGGGAGTTTTTACATTGTAGCTTATCTGACAAAGAATTTAATCACACAGATAAAGCACCGAGTGGGTTTCCATGTTTCTGTGAATTAGAGGTGACAAAATGAGACTTATACAAGGGGATTGTTTAGAAGTTATGAAACAATTAGCTGATGAAGGTGTTAAGGTAGATTTAGTATTAACCGACCCCCCTTATGGCACTACTGATTGTAAATGGGATACAATTATACCTTTTAATGAAATGTGGGACTGTTTAAGTAAATTAACAAATCCTAATACACCAATTCTTTTATTCGGAAGCGAACCATTTAGTACAATGTTAAGATATTCCAATATTGATAATTTTAAATATGATTGGGTCTGGCATAAAAACACTAGTGGAGGATTTGTCCAAGCAAAAAAAATGCCATTAAAATATCATGAGATCATAAGCGTTTTTTATAAAAAACCCCCACTGTACAATCCTCAGTTTAGGGAGTATGCTGAAGCTTCAAAAGGTAAAACTAAACCAACAAACCCCTCACAAACTAATAGAATAATGGCTGCAAAAAATATTCCAGCAATGCCTAATTATGAAAGAGGAGCTTACCCTAAATCAATAATTGAATTTAAATCAGAATCGATTATTAAAAATAGTAAAAAAAGATCATACCATCCCACTTTAAAACCTGTTGCTCTTTTAGAATATTTGATTAAGACTTACACCAACTCTGGTGATTTGGTTTTAGATTTCACTATGGGGTCTGGGTCTACTGGTGTGGCTTGTTATAATACTGGTCGTGATTTTATTGGTATTGAATTAGATGAAGATTATTATAATATTGCTACTAAAAGAATAAGGGAAGCACAAGGACAATCTAAGTTAGATGTATTTGACAAAAACAAGGTGAAAGTATGAATTGGAAGTTTTGGAAAAAACAAGAAAAAGAAACAATACAACAGGAAAGAAACACTCCCAAATATTATTATCCTAAAATGTTAATTGAATTTATAAAATATATAACTCGCGATGGATCTGAATCAGTTGAAGTTTTAAAAGTAAACTATTGTTGTGAAACTATTAAAAAATATTCTGATATTGATAATTATAAGGTTTATGAATATTTTTATTTTAGTAGGTTGGGGAGGTTTTTAACAAATCCTTCTAATCCTCATAATAGAGATAAGGTTAATTATTGCCCTTTTTGTGGTGCTAAAATAGAATTAACTTGTATTAAAACACTTAAAATGGTTAAGACTGGTTGTGATGAAGTAACTAAACCGCTTGAAATTATTCCTGCTAAGACTAAAAAAGTTTGTAAATATGATTGGAGAGAGGTTGAATCATGAGTTTGCTTCCACGGGGTAGTAAAGTGTCTATTGAATCAAGGGAAGGAGTTAGGATACAACCAACTGTTGATTATTTTGGGAAAGAAAACACCATTGTAGAGCAGTTTGGAAGTCCAGATTACCGTTTTAAAATAGGCGATGAATATGTGGTAGGCATAGAATATAAAACCATAGGAGACCTTGTATCATCTATTATGAATGGGCATATATTTAAACAAGTAAACACTATGCAGAAACTTTATAAAGACCATTACCTTTTTATTGAGGGTGATATTGACGATTACTTGGATAGTATGAAGTATTGGAAAAAGAAGATTTATTTCACTAAGAAAAATTGGAGAGGCTTTATAAGTGGTATGGTGCAAGAAACTAAGATTATTATTATAAAAGATTATGATGAAGCTTTAGAAATGATGGAATTATGTTTTAAAAAGAGTACTGATGGTAAAAACCATTGTCGTGTGCCAATTCGTAAATTAGATAATCCTGCTATGACTTATATTAATGGTATTGAGAATATTGGGGAGGACACAGCTAAATTAGTTAGCGAGGAGTTAGAATTAAAGAATCTTAATGACCTTTTGGGGTTGGATAAGGATAGTTTATTAAGTTTGAAAGGTGTTGGGAATAAAACAGCTGATAATATAATGGAGGCAATAGGATGAAACAGAAGTTAGAGCAAAGGAAACAAGACATTTTAGAAAAAGTAGATGCAGGTCAATTAGTGGCGGATTGGGATGAACTTAAAAAAGAATATCCTACTTTAGGAAATTATAATGATTTAATGGATTTTTTATTCGAGTTAGACCCAGTATATCGTGAAGAGTTAGAAAAAAAGATAAATAAACATACTCTAAACTTATTTGAAGCAATATTAGACGATTACATGGAAGAATGATAACATGAAACATATACATTTTAGTGAAGATTTCACTAAACTACAAAACCGCCAATTCACAACAATACGCGACCATAATAAGAAATTAAGATTAGAAGAAACAGTCCGTATAATAAGCCCTAGTCATGATTTCCTAGCCGAAGTCGTTGGAATGGAGAAAGCAAAATTAGTACACATTGATTATAAATTATTATTAACTGATTTAGGCTTTGAAACTGTTAAAACCATGAGAGAAGCCGAACCACTTATATTGGAAACTATGAGAAAGTTTTATCCTGATATTACTTGGGATACAATTGTTTTTGTGTATATTTTCAGAGCAAAAAAGAGCAGAGGGGGTTAAAATTATGAGTAGTGTTATTTTTGATGGGAAATACTTAAAATTACAAAAGGTTGAAAACCGTCGTTATGCAGAGTTTAAAACAAATAATATAAAACATATAAGCACTGCTGAAGAGATTAACAGTTTAATAAGTGAGTTGGAAGTTTATAAACATGATATTAAGGATAATAAGGAAGTGGAAGAGTGAAACAAGTTATAAAAGATTTATTTAAACATAGCGACCTAGTAGATGAAAACAGCGAAGTAATGAATGAAAAAGAGGGAGTAATCTATCAAGAATTTAAAAAGTATTTAGGTGATGATTTAGAAGTTACAACAGCATACGATAAGATTTTCATTGAATTAGAAACAGAAACACAAATAATAATAAGTGAGGAGTTAATAAAGTTCCTTGAAAGCTTAGAATTAAATTACAATATTAAAATTGATAGTATTTTTAAGAATGAATTAGTAACACAGAATAATGGCTTGTTTAAACCACCTACAACCGATTTAGAACCTAAAACCGTTAATAAATTAACCATATTGATAAGAAGGGAAGTAGAAGAATGAAAATTAATAAAGTGATTGAATTATTAAAAAAAGTTCAAGAAAAACATGGAGATATCAATGTGTATGCCTCAAAAGATGGTAGTGAGGGTTATGTGTATGCTGTTAATTATGATAAAGATGAAGATGAAGCTAAAATATGGGTTGATTAAATTATGAGTCCTAAAGTAGAGAAACAATTACAAACAAAATGTCGAGAATGTGGTAATATTACCAGTTTCACTATTAATGGTTTATGCCTTGTTTGTTATGGTTTAGTGGATGAACAAGACTACCTAACAGTACATTTAGACAAATAAGGGGATTATATAATGGGTTGCGATATACACGGTTGGATAGAAGGATATAATATGTATTTGAATAGATGGGATTCATTAATACAAATAGATAAAATTGTTAGTAGGAATTATAAATTATTTTGTAGTTTAGCACATGTAAGGTGTGGTTTGGATAAAAAGAAAATATTGAAACATGAAAAAATAACTATTGACCTTAAAAATCAATATATTAATGATGTTGAAGTTAAAACAATACTTGGAGAAAAAACAAAAGAATATATTCAATATTGGGGTATTGATGGGCATAATCATAGGATAATAGGATTAGAAGAAGTTTTAAGTTTTGATAAAAAAGAATATATTTGGGATTTTCAAATCATTGTTGATATTTTTAAGAGTTTAAATAATAATGTTAGTGATTTTGATAATTTTAGATTAGTTATATGGTTTGATAATTAAATAAAGGGAGAGTTGAAACAATGGAAATAAAAGAGATAGAAATTATTGAAACTGAATATACATACACGGATGAAAAAGTTAGGGAACATCATAATAAAATAACTACTGTTTATAAGTGGAATGATGCTATTGATTTAATTAGATATTATAGGCATTCAAGAAAAGAAAATGTTGGTTGGAAATTCAGAACTTATGATATGAACATAATTTATAAATAAAATATGGATTTGAAACAATGAGTACTTTAAATAAAAATGAGTATAAGGGTAAGAAGTATAAAATATTTGAAATTGGGATAAGAGAACATGAAATTGTAAAGATGAGTGGAGAAACACCAATAAGTTTTCATCAAAAGAAGAGTTCTATTAAAAAATACCGTTTGGAAAATCAAGAATTCATACTGGATAAAAGAGAAATAGGCTCATGGTCTGAAGTTGTAAGGTTTTTAAAAGAAAATGATAAAACAAATTGGGAAAAAGGAGCATACTAAACATGAAAAATTTTAGATATAATTTAAGATATATAGGGCGAAGTGAAGATGAATATGAAGAATTAATTAGAAACGAAGACCGTAAAGAAATAGATTTTATTCAAAAATTAACACAGGAAGATTTAGAAAAAATTAGGGAAGATTATCGTGTTTTTCAAAATGAGATTAATGAATTAACAAAAATTGATGAAAATAAAATAAAGGAAGATTTAGGGGAATTTATAAAAAATAATAAGGATAAATATGAAGAAAAGATTAATTCTAATGATATTTTAAAGGAATTGAAGAAATCTAATGAATTAAAAGCAATTGAATTATCAGAAAAATACGGGTATAATCATAAGGAATTATTAGAAGATGCGAAACAATGAAAAAGTTAATAATATTATTACTAGTACTAATAACTAGTATAAGCTGTATAAACGCTGTTGAATACCAAGAAGGGCAAACCTACACACAAAACGACAAACAAGGAAGTATAACATTCAAAATAACCCATATAACCATTAATGAAGACGGTAGTAAACAATACGAGTTAGAAGTCATCAACCGTACCAATAGTCGTGTGGATAATGGTATAAATTATGTAAACAACACAGCAACCATAAACAAAGGCAAATACCATAACAACCACGATAACACGGTTAAAGTACCAATGAGACACACTGGCACAAATTGGGGAGTTATAATATTCTTCCTACTAATATCAGCCCTAGTATTAGGACATACCCTAAAAACACCAAAACACTAAAAAACGGATTGATTTATTATGGTTAGTGATGATTTAAAACTCACACATCTTATAAGAGGTAGGGAAACAGCTAAAGAATTCAAAAGACATTACAAAGCTGAATATGAGCATTGGACTAATAGGGTTGTTGAGTATGATAAACAGATTAGTGAACTAAGGGCGAAGATAAACAAGAAGTGATTTTATGAGTTGTGAGGGTTATACTAATCAAATAATGAATAAATGTAATTATGATAAAAATCTTCAAGAACAAGAGGCAGATGAAAAGTTATATTCAAAATCACCTCGAATAATTAAAAGGAAAATACTAAATAAAAAAGAAATAAAACAAGCATTGGAACATTTGTATAAGGTAAAAGAATATGATGAGAATATTGTTAAAGCAATAGGCATATTAGAAAGCATAGGGGATTAAATAAGATGTTTAGTACCGATTCAAAGATAAGATTAATAGCTAAATACGAAATAGGCAACCAAGGGCGAATTGAAAGCAGAACCATTAAAGAGAAAATTAATCAATCTGGTTTAGTTTATGGGGGAGTTACTACTCAAAAAGTTCAAAAGATTATTAAAACAGCTAAAAAAGACGGGCATCGGTTATATGATTATAAAGACGGAAAATGGCAATACAGAAGCTAAAAACGGGTTGATATTATGAACCAATTAGAAGACAGTATCAAAGGCTTACAAATCCTAATAAGTGAATTGGAAAAAGAAAAAAAGGGTACTTTTAATGTTTATGAACGAAGACAGATTGAAAAACAGATAAACCATTTAAACAATGAATTAGAAGAATTACTAAAACAAAAAGGGGATTTGTAATGAAAAATAAGGTATTATGTGAAGGCAACCACATACAAGTAATACAACTTGAAAATGGACTTAAAGTTGCTAAAATAAAAGATGAAACCTCATCATTCCTTTTTGATGAAAGTGTTGCAAAAGATATTATAAAACAGTTGAAAAGATTTATACAAATAGTGGAGGACTAATCTAATGATTATTGAGCCTTTAGAAAGATTTTTAGACAAATGGACCAACTGGTATGAATACTGTGATGATGATATACCAAACAGGAATATTAACACTTTTTATTTTAGGTTTGACCTCCCATATTATTATAAAAACAAAATACCTAAACCTCTTACAGTTGAAATTGAGCCTGATTTAAATATACCTACATATAAAAAACAAATATTAAAAATAATGTTTGATTTAGATGATGAGTGTCAAGATATAATGTTAAATAGTAATATAATACACCCAATATTACTCTCACAACACTTAAAACAAACTATAATACAAATGGAAAAAGAACTAACCAGTTTAACAATGCAAAGGTTAGAAGACAGTAAAAAAGCACTAAAAAAGGTAACAATATGATAAAAACAACAACAGAAAACCAGTTAGACTGTCGAATGTGCAAACACGCACAAATCGGAGAATACGGAGCAATATTTTGCAACCACCCCGACAACAATAGTGGGGTTATAATGTCACACCGAACAGCAGAATGGTGCCACTATTATGAAATATAAAGAGGAGGGGTGTATTTTATGAAGCCTGAAGAGGTAAAATTCAAAGCTAAACTTAAAGGAATAAAAAAATTAGTAAAAGTTATGCGTTTAGATTTTGAAGAAAAACATATAATAATAAATACTGGGACATTTAATGAACCACGATATCTAGTTTTTAAATTTGAAGATGTAGAACAATTATTACAATGGACTGGTTTTAAAGACAAAGAAGGAAATGAAATCTACGATGGAACTAATTTTAAATATGATAATAATTTATATATTGTTAAAAGATTAAAAAATGGAGGTTTTTGGGCTATTGACCAACGACCTAATATGAAAGGATTTCCTTTAAATTCTGGTGAAACTGGGTTTAGTGTTGTTGTTGGTAATGTGTACGAGGAGGACTAAAAAATATGATTAAAAAAGTACATATATTCAAAAACCCAGAGGGTGGTTGGACAGTTAAAGACTGTACATTCCAATCACAAAAAAGTGCTATAAAATATTGTAGAAACAATGGATATAATGAAATAATAATCCACAGCAAGGCTGAAATATGAATAGTTTAGAAATACGATTATCAAGCACAAGTACATTAATTAAAGAGAAAAAAAACATCCAAGGGTATATTGATGATTGGGAAGACATATTAAAAGAAATAGAAACAGAACTACAAAACCGAGAACATGATTACACTTGCTACTAAAAACACAAAAGGAGGAGTAAATATTGAAAAAAAAGGTAGAATAATAATAAAAAACAAGGCATTTAGAGCAGACATAAATCATACTGAAATAAGTTTTTCATCAAATAACAATCTAAATTTAAGATTAAGGGATACAATAACAGTTACTATTCCACACATACCAAATTCTAATTTTAACATGGAGATTATTTCAACAGAATATAAACAAGAAATGTTTAGAGAAAAAAGTTATGATGAATATTATTATATTGCTAAACTTAAAAAAGAAGATGATTAATATCTTTAATAATAATAAATTAAAAGAAAAAATTAAGAACATAAGGGGATAATACATGACAGTGGAATTTATAATATTTTTAATAATATTTATAAGTATCATTACATTTTTTATTATTGATGAAATTTTTAATATATTAAAAAAGGGATTTAATAATGAATAACGAAAATTGTGTTTATAAATTACAACGACATTTAAAAGAAATAGCACATACAACCACTAAACAAGGTTTAATGAGCTATAAAAATTATAATGCTTTAAAAGAATACATTAGTTTGGAAATAATTGAAGATACTGGAGAATATTTAATCATAAAAATAAAATAGGGATTTTATCATGTCAAAATTTAATTTATTAAAATGTATGATTAAAGGAAGTAATAAATTATTTAAAAATGGAGAAATACATTTAGCAAATTGTCCTAATTGTGAAAATAAAATTTATAGTCCTGTTGAATCAGAAATTAAAGAAGAGGAGTATATTTTAATAAAATGTGATAATTGTAAAACATGGATTAAAATATTTTAAGAGGGGTTAGTTATGAAAGATTGTAGTCAATGTTTATTTTGGAAAGGATTTGAATATTGTGAAGAAGAACAAGATACAATAGGGTTTTGTATAAAAAAATGGGAAAAAATGAATGCTTGTGAATCTTGTTTAGATGATTTTATAAATATTCATAATTTTGAAAAGAAAATAATGAATGAACATAAAAATAATTTATTTTGAAAAAAATAATAAACAGAGGGATTAGGGGCTAAAAAAACATGGAAACGATAACAATTATAAAACTCAAAAAATGCGGATGGTGTGGTTCTGAATTCATACCCCGACACAACAGACAAACATACTGCACAGAAAACGGCACATACTGCAAAGACGAAGCAAGACGAGAACAAAACAGACAATCAAGATTAAAATACTACTACAAATACGGAAACACAAAAACAATAGGAACAAGCAACCTAACACAACACAAACAAGACAATTTTTTATTAGAAGCACAATTAATACAAAAAGAAAAACAAAGAATAGGTATTTCCTAACTGCTTACACTTAGAACTAGGTAAGGGGAGTTAATAATTATGGTTAGGAAAATGAATTTAACAAGAGGAGAAAACCTCATAAAAAAACCACATTCATATGCAAGAGAATCCTACGAAAAACTGAACGAATATGAAACAGTTAAACAAATAACAAGCACCAAAGGAATAACACACTGTTATAATAAAGAATGCAACAGCAACAATATAACCTATGACATACACAGAGATGAAGTATACTGTCAAGACTGTGGAACAGTCCTAAGACAAGGATTCACAGACAACCAAGACATAATCATACATGGATTAAAAAATGAAACACTATCACAAAATTACAACCATAAAATAGACTACTACCAAGACCTAATGAAACAAACAGAAATAGAAGTACTTGGAACAATATAATTATATTAAAAAATCTTAAACACTAATTAATATTCTTTAATATAATAAAATTTACTATTTAAACCCCACATATATGAGGAGTTTAAAATTTATATTTAACTATTTTTTTTAATTACAACACTAATCATCTTAGCGATAGCTATCTGACTATTACCCTACAAACAATCATTTCCAAGTGACCAACAATGAACAACCACAAAACACCATGCCCACAAGAACCACGAATCACAAAGCTAGAAACACAACACCAACAAATAAAAGAAGACATAAAAGAACTAAAACAAGTAGACACAAGCCTAAAAGACACACTAACAAGACTAGACAAAACAGTAACACGATTTAGCACAATAGTAGATAATATACTTAAAACACAAAACAAAGAAACATTAATAGATAAACTAAAAGCACCAGTATTAACTGCAATAATAGTAGCCGTCGCACTTAAACTAATGCAATGGTACTAACCATTTTTTCACACGGAGTTTGTGAAAAAATAAGGAAATCTCTAACCAAAGATTACAAAATCACACACACAAAAACCCTTAAAAATTTACAGGGAATCTTCAGACACAAAACACAAAACTCTTAACAAAAAATCCCTGCAATAGTTGCACGGAAACTTTAGTCACAAAATCAAAATCTTTGAAGACAAATTCCCTGCAACAAGATAAGGAAATTCATGACAACAAAATAGTAAACTTTCAACAAAAACACCCCTGCATTTTTTACAGGGAAACTCTGAACAAAAAACACTAAACTTTCACTATAAAAACCCTGCACCAATTACACGGCTAACTATACTAACAAATCATGAAACTCTAGCAAAAGATTCCTAGCAAAAAACACACGCCTATTTATAATAAGAAATCATCAAATTCATAATCAATTATAATATACTCTAAAAACAAAAACAAAGGACGAATACCCATGAACAATAAAGAAACAAAACCATGGGAACAAAAACAAGAAGAATTAAATAATCATTATTACTTTTTTATGAAATACCTAGAACACGAAGGCAAAATAAGCATACCCAAATTCTACAAAAAACTCAAACAAGAAACAGAAAAAAATCATGAATTTTCCTATAAGTTACCCACATGGAAAACATTTGAAACATGGGCATATGTTGAAGAGTGGTTTAAAAGAAAGAGTGCTTATCAGAAATATCAGAATGAATTATTACTTGAGAAAATACAGCAGTCTTACTTGGATGATATGGAAGAGATTTTTAGTTTGAATCAGTCTATTACTAAGAAAGGTTTAGGTAAAGCTAAAGCAATATTGAGTGATGATAAGTTTAGTGGTTTTAATTTTGAGAAGGTTATGAAGGGTACGGATATTGCTATTCAGAATAATCGTTTGGTTACAGGTGAGCCTACTGAGATTACTAGTAATAAAAATATTAATGTTAATAAAGATGTAGATTCTACTGATGAATTGAATAAACTGTTTGATGACTTATGACTACTGTAACCGAGTTTGATAAGACTGCGGTTACGGATAAGGTTAAAGAAAGGTATAAAAGGGTTATATTGGATAATCCATATGTTAAGCTTAAACCATATCCTAAACAAGCTATCCCTTTTTTTGAAATATTAGATGATAATCATGATAATGAACCTCATAGTATACTTATAGGTGCGGGAGGGTATGGTGGTAAGACTGTAGCGGGTAGTATTATAGCTACTATGTATTTAGAGCATAAGGATACTAATGTTCTTGTTACTCGTAAGACTTATAAACAGTTGAAAGGTCCAGATAGTATTTGGGAGAACCTTAATGGTTGGTTGAGTGATACTTGTAAAATTAATTCATCAGAATTAAGTATAACTGCTCCTAATGGTGCTAAAATATGGTTTCGTGCTTTTAATGATGAAAGTAAAATGTATGATGTTAAATCTGAATCATATACTCTTATTATTAATGATGAAGCAAGTGAACAATTAATAAGAACATTAAAGTTTTTATATCGTAGTTTACGAGCAGATAATACTTTTAAACTTCCATTAGCTTACATAAACCTCTCAAATCCAAGTATATATGAAGGAAGTCAATACCTCACAGATGAATATGTGGACGGATCATATAATCATTATGAATTAGACTGGAGAGACAATCCTTTTGTTAATAAAAAAAAATATAAAAACACTCTTAGTAAATTAGATTTCTTAGATCAACAACATCAATTATACGGTGATTGGCATTACCAATTCACAAAGGGGGACCTTATAAGTAGTGAAGAGATAGATGGTAGTACTATAAAACAAAGTATTTTTAATGGATTAGCTAGTATTTTAAGCCTTGACCTCGCAGGTAAAGGAAGAGATAAAACAGCTATCAGTACAATAAGCCTTAACCCTACTAATAATATTTTAAGCGTGGATAATATCAGTCAAACAGTAAGTAGTAATCCTGAACGTATGATAGAGAATCATATAGAAGAAGATAATAATAATGGAATATACCACAGTCTTGTTTTAATTGAACAAGAACCGGGAAGTTGGATTAGTTCTGAAAAATATTGGAAAGAATATTTCAAAGAATTACAATTACCATTAAAAACTTTTAAGCCTGAAATAAGTAAATTTAATCGTGCTCGTGGATTTGTTAGAGATATGCGAAATGGAGCTTTTAAACTAAACACACTACTTAAAACAAAATATGATAAGGAATCTAATAATAAATCATACTACGATTTAACTAAGAACGAATTATTATCACTCAAACCAATAATGGAAACAAGCCCTAATATAATAGATACTTTCAGCCAAGCACATCACTTATTAAGGAAAAGTAAAATAACAAGCTGATTAATTATGATTAAAACAATAACACCACAAACTCCACCAATAAACACAGAAATAGGAGAAATACAAGAATCATTAAACCAATACCAATTTCAAACACAACCAACTGATGACAGTAAAAATGAAGATAATGGATTTTATCTTAAACAATCAGTAGACCCCTATATAGCAGAATTTTATTATAATAAAAGTGGAATGGTCGCAAGTAGTGTAGACATACTAGCGGAAGATGTAATATTAACTAATAAGATAACAGCTGAAAATGATGAAATAAACCTTAAAAGGATAAATGAATGCTTAGAAGAACTAAGACCCCAATTATCATACCAATACGGTGATGAACGATTATCTGGTGCAGGATGTAGTCGTATAATACCAACCAATGATAATGGATTCACACTTATACAATTACCTCAAAAACAATTAAAGCTAAAGAAAATAAAACACACCGACGGAAAACAATACACAATAGTAGAACAGCTAATACAGAATGTTAAAACACAAAACAATAATTTTTATAGGTATTATAAAATATTCACCAACGAATACCCCAATGATTTACAAACACCAAACAGTAAAGGATTCAGTGGTTATGTAACATGGTTAGGAGAATCACAATTTTATAACTATTACAGCATACCATTTTGGTATCAAAATAGTGAATTAATCAACAGTAAAATATGTATTGAACAATTAGACACAAAAACGTTTAACAATGGAAATAAGGCAGCAGGCATAGTTTATTTTAACAAAACAGGAATAACTCAATTAAACTTTAACAAAGCATTAGGCGAAGAAGAAACAGCCGATGAAGATTTAAATCTTTCAAGTGTATTACCTCAAAATATTGAAAACCTTAAAAATGAATTAAGGGATGCGGGTTATGATATAGCTTACCTCTATGATGAATCTGATGAGAATCCAATGACTATGAATTATGTTAAATTAACAAATGATAATTACCAATACATCCAATCAAAAGTGAAAGACATCGACCAAGCAGTTATAAGTCGGTCTGGTATACCAAGAGAGCGATATATGATTAATGATATTAAAGAATCAATGAATAGTCAAAAAACACAAGCTTTCTGGGAAATATACACTAAAAGGTTAAATAGTCTTCAAATACCAATCGAGAAAATGTTAAGAAATTTAATCAAGTTCTTGTATGGTGTGGATGTCAAAATTAAGATAGAAGTTCCTGAATTTAGTGAAATTATAAATGCTAAGATAAACACTATTAAAGACTTATTCAACAATGCACTACTCACTCTTAGACAAGCATTAACCTTATTATCACCATACATCACAGAACTAGACATAAACGACATAGACATACAAGACACACTATTAGACAGCCGATTCTACCAAGGAAAACCATTAACAGAGTATGGTGATACTCCTAACCTAACCGACTTTGGATTGGGTGATTTATTTGCTCAACCATGAAACAAGACAATACAAAAACCACCTACGACAATCCTACATGGAAAACAGCGAAGAACCATACACTATCCGAATACAAAAATATAATAATAATATTATAGATGAAAAAGTTCGTAAAACAAGCCAAGGAGAAACATACACCCCCAATTGGTTTAATATGGAAACAACACTCTTCAAATACAATGCTCCACTAATCATGAGCAAATATCAAAAAATAATCAACAGTCCATACGTAGACACTAACAAAATACAAAATGTGTTAATCAAAAATAAAGCAAGAAACCTAACAACTGATATAAGCAAACTACAATTAGACCGTATAAGTAAAAACATAGATTACATTGACAATGTCCTAAAAGATGTGAAAATAAACATCCAACAATATAATAAAGTAGCTAATAACTTCCCAACAGTAAACAGGGCAAACATACTCCAAAAAGCAGTTGAAAAAGGAACATGGAAAGGACAAGAACTAAACTACCGACAACTAGACCAAATGGCTAAAGGATTAAATAAACACATAACTAACAAATCAGAACAAGACAAATGGAAATTAGCTAATCAACAAGCAACAGCTAAAGGATTCGAAGAACCCAAACCATACAAAGTTTGGATATGGTCCCAACTAGAAAACACACGACACGCAGACATGGACGGAACATGCATAACACTAAACGAGAAATTTACAGTAACAAACAGCCAAACAGGAGACACAGACGATTTAGAATTCGCAGGAGACATTGAAAACGATAGCAACAATTGCAGTAACATATGCAACTGTGATTGCAGCACAGACTACCTAACCAAAGAAGAAGCCAGTGAATACTTATGATGAACACAGAACAAAAAGAACAAGGAGAATGGTACAAAGCATGCGTACTAGTCAATGGAGACAGTGACCCAGAAGCATTTAAAGATTGTAGAGACCAATTATACACAGAACGAGAAATAAAACAAATAGCTACCACAGAAGCAAATAAAACCAATTTTGACATATACCACAATAAAAAAATAGTGGAAGGCGGAAGTGTAATATTTAATTACATTAGCACCACTCCCGAAACACTTGGGGGAGTGACTGTTCCTAGTGGTAGTTTTATGAAAATATTACACGTGGATAATGATGATATTAATCAAAAAATAAAAAATGGTAAGATTAATGGAGTTAGCCCAACACTACGAGCCAATAAAGAATCAGAAGAGTGTATTTGTAACCAAAGATTACCCATAGGAGAAATATTATATGAGGATGTTCCTAACAAGGAATGTTTCGAGCAAGTATTTTTATCCTTTGTAGAATCACCATGCAACAGGATACCTTTAGAGCATTATGATTCTTATGAATCTTATTTAGATAATATGAAACATGTAGATGATACAATGACCGAAAACAAGAAATTAGATGAAATAGTAGAAGCAGTAAAAGCAGGGATAGGATTAGCTAAAGATTCACATGTTGAAAACGCTGACCCATCACCAGCAGAACAACCACCAGCAGAAGACAATAAAACACCAAGCTTAGATGAAATAAAACAAGCAGTAAACGAGATAGTACAACCATTACAAGAAAGAATGGATGAATTACAATCACAAATAGATGAATTAAAACCAGTTGAAAATTCAGAAGAAGAAACTGAGGAAGAAGTTGACAATGAGGAAACCGTTGAAAACGAAGAAGTAGAAAATGAAGAAACCTCAGAAGTAAACAACAATGACCCAGTAGCAGAATTAAAAACACACCTTGAAAAATTAGGAATTGAAATTCCATCAGAAGTTAATAATCAAGAACCAATCATAAGAACCGACCTTGGAAAAGACACACCAAATTCAGAAGTAAACAATGAAAACCAAACACCAACAGATAGTTATGGTAGAAAAGCAACTGATTACAGAGAAATAGTATAGGAGATTTAAAATGTCAACAGAAGCACAAAGAATAGACAATAACCAATTAAGACAACTAACTGGTATAGTTGGAAGTCTTGCAGAATCATTCGTAAACAATGAACAAAATGTATCAAGCACAGACCCAATTAGACCAATTAGTTTCGATGAAAATATTTACCAAAAAGCGTATATGGACAGTCCTTTTTTAGATTTCTTAAGAGAAAAGAAAAGAATCAACCCAACAGATAGCGATAATAATGCGTATCCAGTTGAAGATATAAGTGCTGAAAATAGGGCTAAAAGAGGAAATGAAAAAGCATCAGACATTACTGGAACTGATGAAGAATGGACTGCTCCAGTTTACACTACTGCTACTTTTGGTAAGAAAATAAGCGTAACTGATAAAGCACAAAAAGGAACACCTAACAAAGACCTTTTAGGAATGGCAAGAGCAAATGCATTCATAGATACTGCTAGTGCAATTGATGAAGCATTATTCAATGCAGTAGGTGGAGATAACCAATTTGATGGAATATTTAACACCACTAAAAATAAATTCAACAAATCAGGCGGACAAATTACCATGGATGACGTTGATAAATTACTTTTAAAAACAATGGATTATGGAGCTAAACCAGATGGAATTTTAGCAACTGCAGAAGTAGTTAGACAATTAAAAAATGATGATGATAATGATATTATCTTCAACAGTAATAATGTAACTCTCGGTAAATGGGCATCATATTTTGAAACACCAAATGGACCAGTACCTTTGATAATAGATTCAAATATCAACGCAAGAACAGGAGCACCATCAAGTAATAGCCACGCACTTGTAGTTATAGATAGTTGGAGTGTTGGTGGAGACGTTTTAATGGAAGCATCAGTATCTCCATTAGCAAGAACTGATTTATCTACTAGCGAATTAATAGCTACTTTCATGAGTTTCTGTAATATTAACCCCGAAAGAAATGGAGCCATTGTTGGAATAGGGGCACAAGTAAATGTAGATACTCCTACTATAAGTTCTGTTCCAGTAAGCGTTTTAGACATAGCAGATAATAGTGCAATTAGTGGAGCTGAATTAGAACTTGAATATCCAGGTACTAATAAAACCTGTACCACTGGTGTAGCAGGAGGATGTAATATTACTAATATTATCCCAGGTACTTATGATATTAATATTGTTGCTGATGGATATGAAAACTTCTCTGAAACTAGAACTATTAGTAATTCATCAACTCAAACCTTTAAAATGACTGCTGTTGAAGAAGGCGGTTAAATCTAATTAATACTCCCTATTTTTTCTTTTTTATTTTTTTCCATATAAAACACCTAAAATTATTATTTTAATTTTTTTCAAGTGATCCTAATGACAGAAGACACCACAATAGCACAAAAAATATTACGACACCTAGATGGCTGGGTTCTTAAAGATTCAGAAGATGATTTAACAATAAATGATGAAGAATTATCCGAAGAAGAAATAAACCGTCTTTTTGATGGGGGTAATAAGAAAGTTTACTTGTCAGAGGTTATGGAATTTTATGAAGAAGCAGAATTAGAAGCAGAATTAATAACAGGACAATTACCAACAGAATTGAATGAAATTGGAATTAAATTGTTTTATAATGGAATTTATCTTTTAACAGCTAGTAACCTTTGGAATAAATATAATGTCCGTGTTAATGAAAAAAACACTGAGGGAGAGTATATTCCTTCTTATGGTGGTTTATTATATTCAAGAGCATTAAAAAAACTCAAACCATTAACTAAAAATACGATAATTGGATTAAGTGGTACATCATGACTGAAAGTTTCATTACAACACGGATTAAAGTGATTGTTGATAAAACAGGACTTGACAGCTTACCCTCCGATGGAATATTTAGCCCAGTAAAGGACATTATAGATGATATATCTAATCGTTTGGATGAATCAGCAGAAGCATTAGGTGAAGCCTCAGCTAATCAATTATTACAATATGAAGAATTGTATTATAATGAACACACACACCCCTATGAAACGGGGGTTGGTCGTGATTCATTTTATACTGAAACAACCAGTAATCTTGAGTGGTTAGTTGATAATAGTGCTGAGAATAATGGTTTTCCATATCTTGTTACTGATGAACTTGGAAATAATCCTGGGAGAAAGTTAGAACCTCATCCTTTCGCTGAACCTGGAAGAGAAGCATTAATAACTGATTTAGATAGTATGTGGGTTGAGGTGAGTACATTATGATAAATGTTACAACAGAACAACTGTTTAGTACTGATTTAAGATTATACCGTATGCTTAAGGAAGCTAAAGAAGAGGGTAATATTGTTTTAAAAAATTTTACTCTTAGTGGACCTGATGAACAGAAATTACAAGAAGAAGATTATGGATTATTTATTGGTGAAACAAGCACTAAAGAATCTAAAAAGGCTAATAAAACAAACATATTTGATGTTAATGTTGTTTTAACTGTTAGTAGTAAAGATACAGATTACTCTAAGGCTAAAACACAAATTGACATATGTACTAAAGAAGTTATTAAATTAATAATGAAAAATAATGATTTAAGCTTTACTTATAAAGGTTTTAATCAATCACAGATGGTTATAAGTTCAGAATATGATTGTAAGTTTCGTAAAACAATACTTAGTTTCCAAGAGTCTTATGATTGGGAATATGAAGATGATATAGATTATACGGTCCTTTTTGGAGGGGTTGAAATAAATGGCGAAGAAGAGTAAAACAGATAAAAAAAAAGAAGAATCTAAGAAAGTAATAAAACAAGAAGTTAAAAACGAATTCCAATTAAAAAAACAAAACAAATACCTAGTAAAAGCATTCAAAGAATCAAAATACTACAACAAAGACATAAGTAACGAAGAATTGGAAGAACGATTTAACAAATTCAAACAAGAGTGATTAAGGATGAAAGGCGAAACAATCATAAACATGAAAGAAACAAGTGGAATAACTCCACAAAACAATTATCGTAATGTTGTAGCTATTTTAGCACCATTCAAGGATAATAGTTTTACTTTCAAATCATACAAGAACATGGATTTAGCAATAAGCGACCAAAAAACCAGTGTTGAGGAAGCGGTTGGTTATTCTTATCTTTTACGAATGAGAGAAAAAGGATTTAAAACCGATATAGTATTATTAAATAGTACTACTGGGACTGGTGAAAGTGTTGATTATACTTTAACTAATGATAAGCTTTCAAGTTTATTAACAGAGCTTGAAGACGCAAGAGTTAATATTATTTATATTGCTTATGAACTAACAGATGCTCAACAAACAATATTTAAAACATTCAGAGATGCACAATTTGCGAAAATGAAAGCATTTGGATTAAACACTATAATGGTATCAACCGAAGCCAAACATGAAGCATTAGCAGCTACTTTTGCTGAAGGTGGAATATATGAAGTAATAACTACAAGAGAGGATGAAAGTTTAATTACTTATTCTCTTGGTGAAACTGGAGCAATTGAAACAGCTAGAACTGCACAATTACCTGAGAACGTTAGTAAAACTGCGATGTTATTACCTAATGTGACAGGTAAACTTACTAAAGAAGTTTATGGTGAAGAAATTTACCAATCTATCATTGATAATGGTGCTGTAGCTCTCAAATACCGTGAGAGAGTTAACCAACTTATTGAAATAGTTAATAGTAACACTCCAACTGGTAGAGATTTAAAGATTGAGAGAGTATACCATTTAATCGTTAATGAAGTTGGATTAATGCTTGAATCATATAAAGGGCAAGATAATAGTATAACATTAACTTATCCACATTTATTAACTGAATTAGGTAGTATTAAGAAAACCTATATGGATTTAGGATATATAACTGACCTTGAATTTAATATTATAAAAACAGGTCAAAATACTGCTGAAATAAGCATAATCCTAAACGAAGACGATATAATCGAAAAATTCGATGTTAACATGACACTAATAATCAACGAGGAATAGATAACATGGTAAACTTATTAAGAGATGTTAAAGTACAACTAGACAACCAACCAGAACTTACCATAACCAGTATAAAAGTGGATAAGGACGATAACAGTGGAAGTACTGACAGTAACAAAGGAACAATCAAAGCACCTAACACGGCAACAGGTGGAAAAATAACCATAGACAGCCTAGAACTCCCTGGTAGTGTGGCTGAACTCATAGCCTTTGAACAATACTTAGAAAATGGTATTATAGATAAAGCCACTTTCAGTGCTATTGGCAAAGCAGGAGATGGAGAACAGTACCTAAGACGGGTGCAATGCCTAAGAGGGTATGTAGTACCCTCAAGCGAATGGAAACCAGGCGACGGTTTAACCGTTAGTTTTGAATGCCAATTTGATGAAATTAAAAACATGCCTAGTGCATTACCAAGCTAAACAACAACACTTATTTTCACGGGGTAATGATACGGTTTGCATTTAACCGTTTTTTCATAATCCCTCACTTTACCATTCCAAGCACCACTATAACGTGGTCGTGGTTGTTTAAGTGATAATTTTTTAACTTTTAAATTATATCCTTTATAATAATAATACCTTAAATATTTAACCTTAACTTTACTTGTAACACTAACAATACATTTATGATGAGTATAAACCGTGTTAACAGCCATTTTACTGTTTTCACCCCAATACTCCGCGTTCCCGTTAATTTCTTTTCCGTGGAAATTATATGTTTTCGCATAGGTCGTGTTCAAAGTAAACCCTAAGACTATTATTATTAAAAGGACAATAAATAATCTTTTTTTCAACATAGACAATATTTATGTAATTATTAATATATAAAACCTTCGCATATAATAGGAGAAAACAAACATGACAAAAAAACAAACATTAAACGAATTATTAGAAGAAACAAAAGCAAAAGTAATGGATAAAGACTACTACGAAACAATAAACACAACAGTAAATGGAAAACCAACAGAAATTTATCATAAATTATTATCACATAAAATATACGCAATAGCAGGCTCTAAACCAGAACACGAAAGAGCAGAATACATATTAGAAAAAACATTATACAATCCCGCCGAAAATAAATTATTCACAAAAGAAGAATTAAACATCCTATTCATGGGATTAGGAGGGTTAGTTGAAACAATAGCTTTAAATATTATACAATCATCAGGTTTTGATTTAAAAATATTAAAAAATATAATTCCCAGTGCTTGAAAAAGAGTTTCACTTTAAAACAGGAAAACTTAGAAATATAACACAACTATACTGTGCGGGTATGATAGAAAAAATAACAAAAGAAGAATATTATAATAGTCCTCCTATCATACAAGTTTGTTATGATATTATATCCTCAAAAGTTTTAGAATACCAACAATCTTTAGTAGGTGGAGAATTTTAGCTTTGGATCAATTCAACTAAATCTAAATAAATCCAGATATTAGGATTGGAATATTCAAAGTAGAAATTTTTCCCATTTTTAGTGAAATAATCGTAAATATTTGTAGGGGTTGTAACTGTTTTAACAGTAGTGTTGCCTATTTTTCTTGTTGTTATATTTTTTGGGTTGTCTGTTTGTTTTAAAAAATCATTATACGATTTGACGGAATGAATATATAATGTTCCTGTGTTTGTTGTTTCTAAACCGTTAAACTCTTCAAAATTAATAATAAGAGTGTTATTATTTTTTTCATAATTATATGATATATCATCTAAATCTTGAACACGAAAATGAGTATCATTCAGGTAATGGTCTTCGTTTAAATCATATCCTAATCCTACTAGTAAAAAAGACCCTGCAATGTATATTATAAATATTGAGATTATTATTATCCCTATTTTTTTTATTAAACCCATTTTTTTAACACCCTTTTTTTTATTATTTATTTTATCTAATTATTAAACTTTTCTATTAAAAACACTACAAAGGAGCAACACAAATCATGGCAGAACAAGAAATAACAATACAAATATCAACAGAAGTAGATGATAGCTCTCTAGAATCATTAAATGACACATTACAACAATTAACCGAACAAGGATTTGAAATAAACATAGATTCCTCCCCCATAGAAGATGTTGCTAATAGTGCTGAAGATGCTGCAACTTCACTTGGAGATGCTGCAGATTCTGCTGAAGAACTTGGAAATAATATTCCCACAGGAAATGGATTTGAAGAAGTTGCAGATGGTGCTGAAAATACATCAGACAGTTTAGACAATGCTAACCAATCTAATAATGCTTTAACAGCAGGAGCAAGTGCATTAGCAGGAGTTGGGCTTGCAAGTACTCTCTTAGGATGGGCAGATAGTAGTGGAAATGTAGCAAGTCAATGGTCTCGTATGGGATTAGCAATGCAAAGCACAGGATTAACCGCAGAACAAGTACAACAAAAATACAGTCCTGTTGTGAGTCAAATAGCTGATGATACTGGAAGAGCGGGAGGACAAATAAGAGAATTTTTTATACAAATGGCGGGAGCGGGAGTTACTAATTCTAAGATTTTAACTGATTCTTTTGAAGGAATAGCAGGGGCAGCTTATGTTACAGGACATGATGTTAATAATTTGGGAGAAATGTTTACAAGACTTACCATGACTGGGAAACTTGTTCCAAAACAATTAGCAACTAATTTTAAGCTTAATTTAAGTGATATTGGTTCTGCAATGAGACAATTAGGATATGATGTTGGAAATGGCGAAGAGGAGATAAAAAAATCTTTCGCAGATATGGATGCTAACACCCGTGCAAAAGTATTAGGAACTGCATTATCATTAAAAGGTGGTGCAAAAGCTAATGAGCAGTATAAACAGTCATGGGATGGTATGAAACAACAAGCAGATAAAGCAAGTGCGGGATTATTTAAATTTGCAGGAGACCTTTTATTACCTACTTTAATTCCTGCTTTACAATTAGCAACAGGAGGGATTAATAAACTTACTGGTGCATTTAGAGATGCTCCTAAACCTGTACAAAGTATATTAGGCGTTTTGGGTACATTGTCTGCAGGGTTCATAGTATTAGTATTAGCAATTAGTTCTATTCGTAGTGCGTGGAGTTTATTACAAATTGGTAAAACAATTGGAGATTTAAGAAACTTGGGAAATGCTGCATTACATCCTATCCAAACATTACAAAAATTAAAAGTGGCTGTTAATGGAGTAGGTCCCGCTACTAGGGTAGAACAGGTTAAAAGGAGTTTTCAAAATTTAGGGCAAACTGTTACAGGCGTAGGAGGTAGAATTAAGAGTACTTTGTCTGGTGTAGGTCAAAGTATTGTTAGTTTAGCAAGCAATGCAGGTAGTAAATTGAAAACTTTAGCTACTGCTTTTGCTGATAGTGGTAAACAAGCACTAATAGCCGCAGGAACCTATGTAAAAAATGGACTAGCAGCCGCAGCTAATGCAGTAAGAACAGGTATAATGACCGCTGCAACATGGTTAGCTACTGCTGCTCAAACTGCTCTTAATTTTGTAATGGCTATTAACCCTATATTCCTTGTTATCATGGCAGTAGCTGCACTTGTAGCTGCACTTGTTTATCTTTATTATAATAATGAACAAGTCCGTAACGCGGTCAATGCTTTGGGTAATGGGCTTAAAATGGTTGGGCAGATAATTTACGGTGCACTTATTGGTGCTTGGAATGCTCTTAAAGCTATAGTTATGAATGTGGTTAATTCCACTATATCTTGTTTTAACACATTTAAATCAAACACGATGGGAGTTGTTAATGCAATTATTGGTGCTTGGAATAAATTTAAATCGGGGGTTAATAATGCTATTAATGCTGTTAAAGGATTTATCGAGGGTCTTGTTAGTAAATTTGAATGGCTTAAAAGTATGGTTATGCCATTGATACAGCCTATTATAGATGGTATTAATGCTATTAAATCTGGATGGGATTATGTAACTGGTTCTGGTGGTAGTCCTTGGGAGGTTACACATAATAATGGTTATGCCGGCAGTCCCTTCGAGGAAACAGGGACTAAAACACAAACAAACAATAATAATCCTAATGGTAATACTTACATTTTTAAAAGCTTGTATATGGATAAAGACTTTGCTAATCATGTTATAAATGTGATAGACCGTAGAGATGAGTTAGAAAGGATGAGAACAGGAGCATAAAAGTATGGTTCAAGTTATAATAAGAAACATCAACATAAACCAAGTTGGAAAAACATATCAAGCAATAGAACTCATCCAAAACACAGGAGTAGACCGTGACAATACACAAAATTATATTAGTGGGGAATTAACAACTGGTAAAACCTATCATAAGTTTATGGGGGATAGTAGTGAAGTTATAAAATTTTCAACTATTCTAACTAAAAAACAATTGTATAATGATGTGGTTGATTATCATAAGCTTTATTTAGAGCTTAAAAAGAATAGTAAAACCCAATCATTACCTGTTATTATTTTAAACGATGATATAGGATTAATTCCTACAAGTGTTAATAATATGAAAGATGATGATGTTAAAAAGGTTAATGGATTAAGTTTTAACGGAGTTATAACAAGCTTAACATGGAAAGACCATGTAAATGGTGAAAGAGAGTACTCTTGGGAGATAACAGAACAAGCAAACTTCACAACAACCATTAAAGATTTTAATACTTTTAATTATAAAAAAGCAACAGTAAACAGTAATAAAAACAGTAAAACAAAAGCAATAGCAGTTATAAAATACCTTTATAAATGCGGAGGTTTTAAGGCAGATTGTAATAAAACAGGTCGTAAATGTGTAAAATGCCTACAAAGACTCCTACAATCCGACGGTTACTATAAAAATTACAAAGTAGACGGTCTTTGGTGCAAATATACTCAACAGGAATTTAAAAAATGGCAAAGAAAAAAGGCTAAAATCAGAGTAAGTGGAGTATGGGATAAAAATTGTAGAGCATACATTAAAAAAAGGTTTAAAATATGACTTCAAAGCTTTACACACGATACCAAGAACTCGATGAAGTGGATAAAAACAGTAATGAATTCAAAGAAGTACCAATATTCAACGACTGGAGTATAAAAAGAGATTGGAATAAAGCAGGAAGCCTAACATTCAAATCACCCACTTACCTAACCCCTGGAACACATGTTAAACTAGTAAGCACAGACCATAAAACTTTTGGAGGGCAAATCGTTAAGAAAACAGAAGACTCATCAGACTTCTACTCCTATGATTGCCTTGATTATAAAAGGTTTTTATTAACTAGTGTTTCAACTAGTCACACTAATCAAACATCTAGCCAAATAATAAATTTTCTTTTTAAAAAATATCTTCAAAATATTGGTGGTTTATTTAAATTTAAAATAAGTAAAACTAAAACTGTTTTTCCAAGTTTATCATTTCAAGATAAAACAATATTGGATATTATAAGTAATCTTCTTAATCTTGAATATAAAAAAGGAACTCTTATTTTTTTTGATGTTGATGAAAACGCTAATCTCACATGGAAACCCTACCCCCAAAAAGTAAAAGGATACAGCTTATCAATGGCTAATAAATACACTAACAGTCTTGATTATTCTGATATTATAACTGGTGCTGTTTTAGTTGATACTGATTTGTCAAGTATTCGGAAAATACCTAATAAATATTTACAGAATATTTGGGGAGTTATAGATATTACAAAAACATTAGCCCCTGAAAACACAACCTCAAACGAGGGGAACAAAAACGATAAAGAAATCAAGAAAATAGTTTTAGAAGTTAATAAAAGTTTCAGAAACATTAAATGGGCTAGAACATGTACAAGTGACACTAGTAAATGCGATACACTATGTAACGGTAGTACAATGGAATGTCGTGGAATGAGCTGTCGTATATTTAAAAAATTAAAAGACCATAAAGTACCCTGTAAAATAGTAAGATACCCCTCCAGTGCTGCTAGTAGTGGTTATCATGACAGTGTGCTTGTTAAATACAGTACTGGGTGGAAAGATTTCGATTATAAAGGGATGGATTCATCATTTGGTCCTATTAGTAGTTTAAGTAAAAAAGCACCTGCTCGTATAATATATAAAGGAGATTAAGTTAATGGCAACTTATAAAGGTTATACTGTTTTAGCAGGGGTTAGGTGGACTGTTAATGATAAAACTATAACTATACGATGTTATCCTAGTAAAACATCAAAACCATACAAACTTTTCACAAAAACATGGAAAAATTACTGCCCATTCTGTGAAAAAGAAGGGATACTTGATTGTCATGGAACAGGAACTACTAAAAAAGGTTGGAAATGGAGTGTTGAAGGGCAAATATATTGCATAAAATGTGGAGCAGATTTTTGTGGAGTAACTGGTAAAGAAGCTAGAACTCCTCCTAGAAAAACTTTAACAAGTGCTAGTAAAAATAGTTCAACAGCCACTAAACAAGAAACCACAGCTCAAGATAAAAAAGAAGCACTTACGGAACTTAAAAAGGATTATAAAAGTAAAAGTAAACCTAAAAAAGATTTCAAACTAACCATACCTCCACTAAAAGGGATAAGTGAGGGTAAATATATTGAACTAAAACCCCCACTAGTCAAAACAACACAAACATTCTTCATAGGACAAATAGACACAAACCCAACAGACATGACACTAACACTCTACGACGGACTACCCGAAGTTGGAACAGAATATTCCAATGGTGGAAGTACTAAAAGTGTTACAAGCAAAGGTGCTAATAGTGCTATTGAAAAAAGGATAATGCTAAAAGGGAAAGAACTAGGTAGTTTTAGTAAGATTTATAATTGGCTTAGGAAAGACGGGGGAAAAGGAGGGTTCCGTTTTAAATATTACTTGAATCATCGTAAAGGAGAAAGTATATATGAGTTTGGAGTTAGTAGTGCTAAATGGTGTTGGGAAAACAAGATAGCTAACTGTGTAGATTTCGCATGGATATTTTACACCATGTGCAAGGGAGCGGGGATTAAAATCCATATAGTCAATGGTAAAGCAACTTTCCCAGATGGTGTTTTCGGTCATATGTGGACCACTTATAAGGGTAAAGTTAAAGATTGTAGTAGTTCAAGTGCTAAACATTATAAAAAAGAGAGAGTAGTGATATAATGGATTATGGGACAGATTTAAAGAGTGGTGGAAGTCTTGACAGTAGAGGGCAAATACCAACCGTGAGTGGTTTAGATAATCTCCGTCAAAGTATCCGTAATAGGCTCATGACATATAGGGGTACTTACTCATATATCAACGATTCGCTTGGTAGTGATTTACGAGAATTCATAGGCGAAGACAATAACGAAATCACAAAAGCACTAATTTGCTTAGAAATCGAAACAGTAACACTCGAAGACCCACGGGTTAATAAATGTCAAGCTTATTATGAAAATGGAGAATACAAATTACAAGTAACTCCTCTAACTGATGATGATGTTGAGGAAGATTTTACAATTGAGGGGATATTTTGAACATAACAGAACAATCATTCACACAAGCAGATGGTGTTGAAAGAAAACTAACAGAAATAGTACAAGAAAATATGGACCGTGTGAGTAACAGTTACCTTACAGGATTATCAACGGTTAATGACTGGTCAGAGAATAGTGAGAACTTTAAACAAGCTGTTAATCAAGGATTAATACAATACGACCTTGAGGTTTTAATAGACATTGTTAAACAAGCTAATTTTATAAAAAGTGCAGAGGGTGATGCACTTGATGATATAGGGGAAAGAAAAGGAGTGTACCGTGAAGAAGGATCATTCGCAACAGGAACCGTTAATTTAACATTAACCCCTACACCTACAAGCCCAATAAGATTATATAATGGTACAGAGGTGAGTACAGAGGACAGTATAATATTCATATTAAACGAAGACATAACCTTTAACACAGGAACAAGCACTATAACAGCTGATGTAATCTGTGATGAACACGGAACAATCGGTAATGTTAAAGCAGGAAGTATAAACACTATAATAACTGACTTACCCTATAATCTAACAGTTACCAACCCGTCTGATTTTACTACTGGTGCTGATGAGGAAACAGATGACGATTATAAAGAAAGGATAAAAAACAGTCAAAGCCCTGGAACATCATTATGGTTTGAAGAAACAGCAAAAACACTCGTAACCGATGCACTTTACAACCTTACAAGTTATCAACACGGTACATTAGTATATAAACCTACCGATGGGGTTGTTAGTTCTGATTTAATTGCATTATTTAATCTAAAAGAAAATAGTATTGTTAATCACGAATTAACCATAGAAGAGGCTGAAAGTAGTGCTGTTATTGATGAAACAATGAGCATAACCATTTATATGCGAGCTGGTTTTAGTTTTGAAACAGCATTAGAACAAATAACAATCAACATTAACAATTATATTGATAAAATACCATTAGGAGGGATTTTTAACCCCGATTGTTTACGATTTTACTGTGAAATAGTTGAAGGAGTAGGATATGCAAGTTTAACAGGATTTGAAAGTGTTGATTTAACCAATACCGAATATGCCATTATAAATGGAGATTTACAAATAACAGAAGGAAGTAGTTAAAAAATGGCTTATGATAACTCAAGTTTGTATGGTGACCTTATTTGTGACAATTACCCTGAAGATTATAATATGATGAACCCTCCTAATGATATGGGTTGGTTTTTTTATAATCTTGAAGGTGGAAGTTTTGATTTTGTTGGAGAACTTGTTAGTCAATTATCATTAGATTTAAGCCCTGTAAGGTGTGCTGATAGTTATCTTCATTTGTATGGTGAAGATTTGAAGTTGAAAAAAGACCCTGCTTGGAGTTATAGTGAATATAGAGCGTTAATTTTGATAAGGTATTATAATATTATGACTCTTAGAGGATTAGAAAATGTCCTTAATAAATTGTATATTAATGTTCTTGATGATAGTACAGGGTATATAACCTGTGATTATACAGTTGTAGGATTCAGAGTTAGTGATGAAAACACACTTAATGAGTTAGTTAGTGATGAAACCACAACAAACGACCTTTTAACAGACACAGTAGGAACAATAGTGCATATAAATGTACCCAATGGTGTTGAAACAGATATTATAGAATTTTTACAGGATTATCTGCCTTATGAGGTAACATTATGATAAATTATGAACGATTAAGACAAGGAATAGAAGACACAACACTAATACCCTTAGATACTGAACGATTGTTGAGTAGTGCAATTGAAGAAGGAGAGTTTATTAAAACAAGTATTAAAGGAGTAGTAACAATGATTTTCAATAAAGACTATGAATGTGTAGAATGTTACGGAGAAACAATAACAGAACAACCACCAAACATGGAATGTGAGGAATTATAATGAGTTATAATGAAAACGATGCTTATAGTAGAGCGAATGACCCAATTTATGATAAGAATTTGAATAGTAGTATAGCTGTTGGTGGAGTGTTAGAAATGATACTTAACACCCAAATACCTTCAGGCTTTAGTACTGGGCTTTTTAATGGTACTGAAACACCACAAAGGACTAAATTTTTAAATGTGAACCTTGTTAATAATACCTCGACTAATAATGGTGATGAGCTTGTTGGGGCTAATGGTAATGCTTTCACACTTGATTGTACAGTATTTTTAACTAATTTTAAAAGTTGGAATAAAATAACCTTAGAGGGAACAGGATTATCCAATATTGGTCTGGTTTTGAAAGATGAAAATAACACTACAATACGGAGCATTACTAATGGTGAGGATTTAACTAGTTATATTATTGATAAAACACGGTTGAAGATTGTTGTTAGTTTTACTGGTGCTTGTACTATTACTAATATAATCTTAGGTGTTAATACTAAGAAGTATGATGATAATAACCTTATTAATTTACCCTCTAATCAAATAATAGGCTTAGACGATTGGAAAACACAAATAGAAACCGACCTTGAAAATGTTAGTATTGGCACATCAAACCTAGAAACAGGTAGTGTTACTAATGATAAAATTGCAAGTAACGCGGTAACAACCGCAAAAATATCAGATAGTAATGTTACTACAAGTAAATTAGCAGATAATAGTATAACAACAAGTAAAATAACAGACAATAGTATAACAACAAGTAAAATAAATGATAAAGCAATAACCACTAGTAAAATAAATGATAATGCTGTGACAAATACTCAATTAGCTAATGATAGTGTAACTAGTAGTAAAATTGCTAATGATACAATAGTAAATGCAGACATAAACACTAACGCTTTAATCAGCTTATCCAAAATAGCAAAAGATAATTTAACATTAGTAGCATCACAAACAGGAGATATTTTCACAATACAACAATATATGTTTTCAAACAATAATTTAATGCTAACTATTGTGAAAGAAAGAGTAGACTACTCAAATATACAAGGAACAGAAACATATAATAATTTTCTCCCAATAGCTCCAAAAACAGTTATTGCATTATGGAGTGCAAATGCTAGAACTGGTGTAGACTCTGCATGGGCTAATACAAATGCTAACTGGTCAGTTTCAAATAATAGTACAAATATTACTTTAAGAACTTATCAAGGAACACCAGGACCACTTTTGTGGGATTTCTTCATGTTAAGTATTCAATAAAAAAGGTGTTTTACTATGAATATTAAAGGTATTGTATTAGCTAAAAGAGATAATCAATACGATGTGCGATTAGAAAACACCACACGGAATATAATCACTTATGTTGAGAATACGACTGGATTAGAATTAGAAATAGGAGATATTGTAATAGTAACCTACACTGACTATAACGACCCTCCTATTATTACGAATGTTTATGATAAAACGATTAGTGGTGCAGATAGTTACACTAAAACCGAAACAAACACTTTATTAGGTTATAAAGAGGATAAGGTGAGCGGTAAGGGGTTATCTAGTAATGATTATACAAATACAGATAAATCTAAAGTAGATATTAGTGTACCTAACACTCTAGAAATTAACAGTAAACCTTTAAACACAAACATAACACTAACAAAGTCAGACATTGGACTAGGAAATGTTGATAACACTAGCGACACTAACAAACCAATAAGCACATCCACCCAAACAGCACTAAACAATAAAGTAGATAAAATAACAGGAAAACAATTAAGCACCGAAGATTACACTACAATAGAAAAAAACAAACTAAACACTGTTGCAAGTGGTGCAGAAGTAAACATACAAGCAGACTGGAACCAAACAAACAGCACACAAGACGACTACATTAAAAACAAACCAACAATACCAACAGAAGAAACAGCAAACACCATACTAACAAAACTATTAACCGTAGACGGAGCAGGTAGTGGTTTGGATGCTGACTTGTTGGATGGTAATAATAGTAATTATTTCGCAACAGCCTCGAGTGTTAGTAGTATTCCTGTGATTTATACAGGTAGTTTCACTATTTCAAGTGTTACTGCGAATACTAATGCTACAACTGAAATTACTATGCCGTCTGCTGCAAGTGTGTCTAAATGTGTTTTTTGGACTAGTGGAGGTATTGCTCCTTATTATATTTATTGTAGTACAAATAGTGGTACTACTTGGACTATTCAGCATCGTTGGTTTGGTACTAGTACTAACAGGATTGTTTATTATGCTTATTGGTGATTTTTTATGTTGGTTGGTTATGAATTAAACGAGGATTTTCAGGTTGTTTGTTGGTATTTTGATTTAGAAAATTTAGAAGTACCTACTATTGAAGTAAGCGACAATTTTATTGAAACATTAGAAAACAAACAATACAAAATAATAAACAATGAATTAGTCCGTGATACTAGTAAAGAAACAGTATTAAACCGTATTATGGAATTAGAAACACAACAAGAACCTTTAACTGATGAGGGGTATTTGGAAAGGTTGGAGAATGATGCATGACAGACAGATTAAAACAGATAACGGATGAATTAAACACTATAGCTTTTAGATTATTCCTTTATGACAGACAAGAAGACTATGAACGACAATTAAGATTAGAAAAAGAATACATGGAAATCAAAAACAAAGAGGGTTAAAAAAATGAACAAAATAGAACAATTAATAAATTATATAAAACAAAATCCACGAAAAATATTAGAAAACATAACAAGCTACATAACAATAATTATAGGTTTTTTAGGAATAATCATAACCTACGGGGCAGGATTTGGACTAAACGGCGAAAACATCGCAATAATAGTAACCATAAGTGCATTATTAAACCGTGTTTTAACAATAATAAGAGTAAACTTTCTTAAAGACCAAATAACCGAACCAGAAGAAGATAATTTCATAATGGAATGATTATAATGACTGTTGTTGTAGCAATAAAAGACAAAACAAACAATGATATAATAATAGGCTCTGACACAATGGTAACAGGTGGAAACCTAAAATATGAAATGGATGAGCCAAAATTCTTTATAGTAGAAATACCACACGGAACACTACCTAATTCTGAAAAAACTAAAATAATTGTTGGAGAAGCAGGAAGAGTTTCCATATTAGAATATATCCGCAGAGTATTTAAACCACCAGTATGGAATAGAAAAACTCAAGATTTTAACACATACATGCTTGATAAATTTTTCCCTAATTTTAAAGATTTATTGAAAAAAAAATCATATGTAGGTAAGAATGAAAAAGATAATGGAAGTATTGATATTTTCTCACACTTATTAATAATACATGAAAATGAATTTTATACAATGTGGGAAGATCTTGGATTTTGTAGAGAAACTGGAGATTTCTTTGCCATTGGAAGTGGAAAACAAGTAGCATTGGGAAGTTTACATTCAACTAAAGAATTTATATATGACAACCCAAAAGCAAGAGTAGAAAAAGCAATACTCGCAGCGGGAGAATTAACCACCTATGTAAACACGGATATTCATATTTCAAGTGTTAATGAGTTGATAAAATGAGTAATAATATAACTGTTAGTTTTAAAGTGTGGAAACCAAGTTATGATTATGTTAAAAGGTATAAACTTGAAAATAAAGGACAAAAACCAACAACCGTCCCAATTAATGGTACTAAAACAAGTTTTAAAAATTGGAAAGATAGTTTCCTAAGAGTGAGGAAATTTAAACAAAATAATAAGAAATACCCATTAACCGTACGGGTAACCATACCAGATACTCCAAAACCAATAGCTGATGACGGAATAATACCGGTTTATCATTTTAACCAGCAAAATATTGGTAATGGTTATGGTGAGTATGCTTGTGGTCCTACTAGTGCTTTGATTTGTGCTAGTCATTATGATTTGGTTAATTATGATAATTTCCTTAGTAAAGCTTATGGTCTTATTAATGCATGTGGCACTAAAATAGGTAGTGGAACAGTACCAAATAACCTAGTGAATGGTTTTAATAAGTATTTCACTAGCCTAAAAATGACACCAATTGGTTTTACAGAATCTAATATAAAAAAGTGTGTTAAAAAAAACCTCCCAATGGTTTTTAATGCTAAAATGAATAAAGATTTCGGTTATAATTCATTTAAAGAAGGGCATTATTTAAGTATTACTGGTTATAAGAATAGTAAAGTTGGAGTATCTGACCCTCATGGTTTTAATATTGGTCGGGGTTATAGATATTATTATAATTTCAATGATATTAAAAAAGCTGTTCAGAATAATGGTAATCGTCCTTTGTGGATTGTTACTAAAAAATAATTTTATTTATTAATTTTTTATGGTATTAATTCAACAAGTTTTTAGTAATACTTTTTTTATGCATAAAATTTATTGTGCATGCACAATTTTATTTTACATATTTGAGCATTTTCATTTAACACATTTGAGGCAATTTAGTTTACTAATTTGAGGCATTTCATTGTACTATTTTGTGGTAATAACCACCATAACATTAAGGTAAAAACACCATAACACAAAGGGAGCATAAAACAATATGAACATCGTAAAAAGTGGCATAGTGAACGGGAAACAAAGACACAGCATAATCGACAACGGAAAGATAGTTAAATCATCATACGATAAACATAAACTACAAGACTATCTCAACCCACCAATAAAACCAGTATGCGAAACATTTAAAGAAGAAACAATTTTAGACTTAGATAATATAGAAGATGATAAAATAGGTCAAGGGATCCAAAAACAAATAATTGATAAAATAGAAGTCATAAGCAACACACCTAAAAAATTAGTATTATATATACCAGAAGGTTTAAAAGCTTCAATATTTCCAATGGGTGATTTACATATAGGTTCAGAACAATTTAACGAACAATGGTTAGACTATTGGTTCAGTGTAATAGCTAAATCTAAAAACTATGTAATAATCTACCTAATGGGAGATATTCTCGAAGTAGCAAGTAAAAAAGTCGGAGATAGTGCTTATAGACAAAAATATAATGTTAACAAACAATTAAAAATATTCAAAGAAAAAGTAGACCAACTTAAAAACAAACTAGGATACAACCCAATAAGAGCCACTGTAAGTGGAAATCATGATAAAAGATTATTAGAATTTGATTATAATTTAAATGAAACCATAGCTGAAATCTTAGAAATACCACGATACGATGTTAGCCTATATGATACAATCATTGTAAATGATAAAAAACTCAAAATACACCTCTACCATGGAAACCACACAAACAAACACCAACACCTTAGAGAAGGAGCATTCATAAGGGACACTCATCATAAATCAGCTGACCTATTCCTGGAAGGACATAATCACGATACGGATACTTTCAGCGATTATATAACAGGTGATGAAGTACACTACCGCCGATTCTTTGGATTTACGGGTTCAGCACTTAATTATAATGGCTATGCTAAAGAACAAAACCTAAGAGAAATACCAAAGGGTTTTATAGAGTATGAAATATACCCTAATGCTGGTTTAAACGGTAAAGAGTATCATTCAGACCTGATAGACTGGGAAAAGTGAATAATATGAATATTAAAGACAATCTTAAAATAGCTTTACTCGACCAATTCGAAGACAATACCTTATTAGATACTTGTTATATTACTATTCACTTATTAGAGGGTGTTGTTTTATCTAATTTATATTATTTAACCGAAGACTTGGAAACGGTTACGGTTTATTTAGATACTGGAGCTAATCATGAAATAAAACTCATACCGAAAAATAAGATATTATTTATTGAACCGCAGTATCAAAGGGGTAAAAGTGAAGATATTGACATGATGATAAGTTAATTCATTGTGTCTTTTTTTTATCCAACAGAGTTAATACTTTAAGCTGTTTTATTAATAATAGGATAATTAATTATAATATTCAAATTACATATTTTATTTTTTCATGTTCAACAAAAAAACATTAAAAAACACAATTGTTCAAAAAATATATAAAAAGTTTAAAATCAATTAAAGTAATATTCCTACCTTATAATATTATTACAAACACTATATAAGGCAGTCTATTTTTATACGCTCTTATGCCCTTCGTCAGATGGTTACAGAGTTAAGGTCAGGAAAAGGGTTACATGATGTTATGGATTCAATATCCAATTCTGGATATGGATCATTGTCCTATGAATTTTCAGTAGTCATTGAAGAAATTAAATATGGTGAAACAACTGAAAAAGCACTATTTAATTTATCCAATAGGGTTTCTTCTGATGGATTAAATCGAGTGACTCAGCAAATTATTGGTACTATTAAAACCGGGGGAAATCTTTCTTCTAATCTTAATATAATTGCTGAAGATATTTCCCATGATATTCAACTCAAATTGAAAGATTATTCTCAGAAATTGAACGCATTTGTAATGATTTATACTTTTATAGCAATATTAGGGCCAGTAATTTTATTAATAATGTTAATGGCAGCATCTACAGTAATGGGAGATATAATTCCAAGTAATTTGGTCCTGATTATTTATATATTCTTTTTTCCAATTTTAATAATATTTATGGGAGTTATGATGAAAAAGATGGAACCAGTTTTATGAAAAATAAAATAATTAAGGTTGGTTTTGATTTTTAAGTTTTGCTTTAAAGATTTCATCAGAAGCATCTTTGGCAGTTAACTTCATATGAACATTTAAACCTTTTTTTTGCAATCTATGTAATATTTCGGATGATTTTGGAGGTTTTAAATGAGCTTCTATTAATAACTTATGATTTGAAAAAACTTCTTCAGTATTTCCTTGATTTATTATTTTTCCATGATGCAATACAAAGATTTTATCTGCAAATTCTGTTATCATTTCTACATCATGAGAAGATATAACAATACTCATCCCTTCTTTATTTAAATCATTTAAAATCTTTAAAACCTGTTCAACACCTTGAGGATCTAAACCTGCTGTAGGTTCGTCTAATATCATGATTTCAGGGCGCATTGCAATTACTCCTGCAATAGATACTCTTTTTTGTTGCCCTCCGCTTAAATGATGAGGGGGCTTATTTTCAAAACCAATCATCCCGACTAGTTCTAAAGACTCTTTTACTCTTTTATCTACTTCTTCTAATGATAATCCTAAATTCATAGGTCCAAAAGCCACATCCTCTATAACACTAGGTGCAAAAAGTTGATCATCTGGTTTTTGAAAAACAACTCCAACTTTTTGTCTAACTTTCATTAATTCTTTCTTTTTATAAATAATAGGGTTACCATTTATTTTAATTAAACCTTCAGTAGGTTCACTCAATCCATTAAAATGTGAAAATAAGGTTGATTTTCCTGCTCCATTAGATCCAATAACTGCTACCTTTTCTCCCTTTTTAATGGAAATATTAATGTTTTTTATTGCTTCTGTACCATCTGGATATGTAAATCCTAAATTTTCAGTTGATAAAACTGTTTCTTTCATTTTTATACTCTTCCTTATTATTTGTACAAAACAACACCAAAATATCCTAGATATTCTGGATAAAAAGTTACTAAAATTTGTAAAATAATCACTAAACTAATAATTATGGATATGTAAATATAATCTGATTTATTTATATTTTTCCTCACATGGTATAAATCAGAACTATCAGAGAAACATCTACTAACCATGCTAGAGTATGTTTTTTCTCCTTTTTCATATGCCTTTAAAAACATCATAGCTATTGAATAACCTACCTGTTTAACTCTCCATTTATAAGGGGTCAACTTACTATGAATATCAAAATTTCTTGATTTTTGGGCTTTACGGATTGATTGAAGTTCATCAACAAAAATAAATAGGAATCTTACCATAATACTTAAAATCATGGCTAAATCTCGAGGCATTCCCAATTTTCTCAATGATTGAACAATTTCTTGCATTGGGCTTGTTGAAGATAATAATACAATGCTGGTTAAACAAACAATCAACCTAGAGGTTAAAAGTATTGCCCAATTTAATCCTAAATCAGTAACATGTATCCATGAAATAGAGCTCTGCCAAATTATGGTTCCTGGGTGAATAAATGGTTGAAATAATATAATAAATCCACCAAATGGTAAAAGTAGTGCTACTCTCATAAATGTATTTTTAAAAGATAATTTAGCTAAAAATATCATTATTAATAAAAATATTTCAAAAACTAAAGGAACTATTAACTGATTAGAAAAAACTGTATATACTATTATAATCAAAACTGCAATAAGTTTTATTCTACCTTCTAAATCATGTATGATGGAGTGTTGAGATGACAATGATTCTAAGTCTAAAGTTTCGTTAATATTCATTAAATATTCTCCGGTTAATAAAAATTAAAATTTTCTCAGCAAAAAAAGTTATCTCAACTTAAAATCATATATATAAAATTTATTTACTTATTTTAATATCTCGCATTTTATTTGAATTTTATATATTGAATTTTATAAATATTTTTTATTTCTTAAAAGTTTTATTCTTTTTTAAAATTATATTTAATATTATTTATATTTTTATTCTTATAATTAATAATCTTATTATTTAAATAAAATTATTAATCTTATACTTTTATAATAATTATAATAGGTTTTATTATTTTTAAAAGATTAATAATTTTATTAAAAATTAATATTATTATTTAAATTAAAATTCTTATTTATAAAATTAAAAAATATAAGCTAGTTATAAAACTAACTTATAAATATTATTTTTCATTTTTCATTTTAAGTTTTTTGTTTTCTAACTATATATGCTACTCCGAATCCTATAAGTAGTGTTATTATAATACCTAGAATTAAAGCAACTATTTCACCAGCTACGCTGTCTCCCATTGTATAATCTGGAAATGGTGATTCAACAAAAGAATATGCAACACTCTCTCCAACAGACGAATCCTCTGCAGATTTTTCTAGTCCATCGGGATTACCAGATGCAATAAATGGGGACAAACCTGCAACTACAATACATATAATAATTCCAACTATAATTAGATATTTATCTCTCTTCTCCATCTAATCAGCTCCACTATTAGAGTTATTTTTCTTATTCCATGCTAATAAATCTGGTCTGAATTTTTCAAGAGCCATTATTACAATGATTGTCAATATAGCTTCAATTATGCCAATAAAGGCATGATATATTCCCATTGATGCAAGACCTAAAACAAGCGGGAATGTTCCAGCAAGAGCCATTTCAACTGCACATGCTTCTGCTGCTATAAATGTTGCAAGCCATGCGGCAATTCCAATTGCAGGATATTTTCCTATATGGTTTCTAAGTCCTTTAAATGTGAACAATCCTACTGATCCTCCAATTATTCCCATATTCAAAACATTTGCTCCTAGAGTTGTAATTCCTCCATCTCCAAATAACAATGCTTGAACAAGTAAAACAACTGTAAATACAAGTATCGCTGCTTCTGGGGCCATAAATACTATTGCTACTAAAGTACCTCCAACCATATGTCCACTTGTACCAAATGGTATTGGCATATTCATAGACATTATTGCGAAGATACCTGCAGCTAAAACTGCCATTAATGGAATACGTTTCTCATCAAGATTATTTTTTGCCCATTTACTAGCGAAGTATAGTGCTATGATTAATATTACATAATATATAGCACATTGCCATAATGGTATAAAACCGTCAGGTATATGCATACTTTCATTTCCTCCTAAGTAATACTTTTTCTACTATTTCTTTTGATAAAGTATTACCTCATATTCTGTTAAAATATTCTTTTTAAAATTCCAAGTTTAATATAATATTATTTTTGTTATATATTAACTGGATAACAATGATTATATCATATTTCCAATATAAAGCTTTTGAAAGTAATATTTTTTTTAAAATTTCTATATTAAAAGTATTACTTTTTGAATATATTTTAGAAAATAAAAATAATATTTTTAAATTGTGTTTTAAAAAAATCAAGAAGAATTTATAGAAATTAGATGTTGGTTTAAAAATTAAAAAAAGTAATTGTTTAATTATTAATATTAAATTAATTTTTGGTATTCATAATTATAATAGCTAATTAGATTATTATTATAATAAATTATATCATATTAATATATTAAATATAAATAATATTATTTTAATTATATTAATATTGTATTTTTGATTATAAATTTTAAAATTATAGTATTAATTATATTATTATTTAATTATTTTTAGAATAAATTTTTTAAAATAATTTTTTTTAAAAACTAAAAAACTATCTTTTTACAATTTTTTTCATAATTCTATAATATAATTTTTTTTCTATTTTTTTGTTTTTAAGATTTTCTGCTTTATTAAATGCTTCCAATGCTTTTTCATCTTCTCCAATACTTTTCAATAATTCTCCTTTTTTCTCCCAGGGAATATTATTATTAGGATCTTTTGAAATAGCAGAATTATAAAATTCAAGTGCTTTTTTTGGATTATTAATTGATTCAAATATTTCTCCTTTTTTTATAAGTGCATATATGTAATTTGGATCTTTTTTTAAGACTTTATCACAATATTCCAATGCTTTTTCAGGTTTTCCTTTTTTAATCATCTTTTCTGCAATCGCTATATTTATTTCTTTTTTAAAAAATGAAACAACAATCGCTATTAAAAGCAAACAAGCAATACTTGTGATAATATCTTTTATAATAATAATACATATCAAAAATCCTATGATTAATATTCCTATAAGTACTGTATCATACCATTTCCAACTTTGATATCTTTCCATTAATTACACCTTTATTTTATTTTTAGATTAATTTCTATTTTATTATTATAATATATAAAAAAATTAGTAACTTTAATAACATTACAGAAAATTACTTATATTATTAATAACAAACATATAATTTACATTATATCTATGTATTATAATGTTTTTAAAAGTATTATATTTATTATAATACTTTGAATATTTGCAATATAATTATTCTAACTTTTTTAATTTTTATTAAGCAAAAAATACTATTAGCAAAAAATACTATTAAATACTATTCAATTTTAAACAATTATAATAATTTAATTATCCAATTACTAATTTTCAATTACTATTTAAGATTGCCTTGTTTAATTAATCTCAATTATTAAAGATTTAACTAATCTCAATTATTAAAGATTTAATTAATCTCAATTATTAAAAATTAAAATCTTATTTAGAATTTAATAATAGTGTATTTTATTATTTTATAAAGATATGCATATTTAAAGCTTTTTATGTTATTACTAATCGTTTTTTTAGTTGAAAAACGTAATACTTGACAATGATGAGAACCTTTTCAAATTTTACCTATTTTAATCAAAAAAGTAATATTTTTCTTTAAAAAATGAATAATTGATTTATTTACAATATCATTAATGATGGGGCGAATTTTTTTAGTTTTCATTGTTTCTATTATGGTAGCATTTATTTATAATTTGTTAATACAAAAAATATATATACTTTAAATTCAAAATAAAATATCATTATAAATCATTATTAATTACAACTGTAAAATTTATAATGTGTAAACTTTTACTGCAGGTTATAATATTATCATGTTTCTATATATCATTCAATTAGGTATATTCATAACTTTTGCCTTACACTAATTATTATATTGGATTACAAGCTTGTAATTAAAATTATGAAGTTTTATGTAAATTTATTTTTTTATGTAAAATTTTATAAAATGTAATTGGACATTATCAAATTAATAATCTTATTTATATTACTTAATTTGATAATAATTTTAGTAATACTAATAATGATAATAATAAATTTAGTTAATTTAATTTTACTTAGTCTAGTTTGATTAATCTAAATTTAGTAATGAAATCTGATTTAGTAATAGAAATAATATAGTAATAGAAATAATACTAATTTAAAAATAATGAGGTCGGTGATAATTTGACACCTAATTCAACTAAACCTAAAGATTTTAAGGATGATTTTTGGAAAGCTAAAGATATAAAATTTTCTTTTGGTGAAATTATAGAAGATAAATCTCCAGATTCTGAGGATAAGGAAACTTTTATTGGCCCAACTCCAAAACCCTCTGTCACGGATTTAAGATCGTGGGATATGAAACTTTTAGAGAGATATCCTCCATTTTATGCTCCATTTTGTGATATGTGTTGTTTATGTACTTTTGGAAAATGTGATTTAACTGGAAAAAAAGGTGCTTGTGGAATTGATATTGAGGCTCAACAAGGAAGATTTGCACTTTTAACATGTTGTATAGGTGCTGCGGCACATTCTGCACATAGTAGGCATTTACTTGAATATTTAATTCATAAAGTAGGCCCTGACCATCCAGTTGATTTTGGAAATAATATTGATATTGAAGCACCAATTATGAGAACATTAATTGGTAAAGCTCCTAAAACATTGGGAGATATTAGAGAAGCAATGGCATATATGGAAGAAGAGAATCTTCATTTATTGTCTGCTTGTCATACTGGACAAGAAGGAAATTATCTTGATTTTGAATCCAAAGCTCTTCATGCAGGTTTGATGGATCATATTGGAATGGAAATTGGTGACGTTTCTCAAATAGCTGCTTTAAATTTGCCAAAAGGTGAAGCAGATACTTCTCTTATAGAACTTGGTATTGGTGCAATTAATAGAGATAAACCAGTTATACTATGTATTGGTCATAATGTTGCTCCTGGTGCAGGAGTTGTTGATTATTTAGAGGATAATAATCTTGAAGATGATGTTGAGCTTTGTGGTATATGTTGTACTGCTATTGATATAACTAGGTATAGTGACAGGGCTAAAGTTGTTGGGCCTATTTCTAAACAATTAAAATTCCTTAGAAGTGGAGTTGCTGATGTTGTAATTGTTGATGAACAATGTATAAGGTCTGATGTTCTTGAAGAATCTCAAAAAACAGGTACTGCATTATTAGCTACAACTGATAAAATGTGTTTGGGTTTACCTGATAAAACAAATGATCCTGCCGATTCAATTGTTGCAGATATTTTAAATAAACAAATTGATGGGGCACTTATCCTTGATCCTGAAAAAGTTGGGGAAGTGGCTACTAAATTATCATTAAAACTTTCTAAAACAAGAAAATATATTAAAGCTCTTCCAGACATGGATGAAATACAAGAAGAAGCTAGCAAATGTACAAAATGTGAATGGTGTGTTAGGGTATGTCCTAATAATCTTCCTATTATGGATGCTGTATCTTCTGCAGGTAATGGCGATTTTGATATAGCAGAATCACTATACTCTCATGATATCTGTTATGCTTGTGGTAGATGTGAACAAGAATGTCCTGAAGATATTAAAATAATGAATTTAATGTCTAAAGTTGGTGAAAACAATCTTAAAAACCAAAAATTCAATATCCGGGCAGGAAGAGGTCCAATACAAGATGTAGAAGTTAGGCGTGTTGGTGCTCCAATTGTTCTTGGAGATATACCGGGTGTTATAGCTTTTGTTGGGTGTACTAATTATCCTGATGGTGCTAAGGATGTTGCTAAAATGGCTGAAGAATTCCTTGAAAGGAATTATATTGTGGTTACTAGTGGTTGTGGAGCAATGTCTATTGGGGAATATAAAGATGAAGATGGAAAAACATTATATGAAAAATATAGTGGTGAATTTGATGCAAAAGGTTTAGTTAATGTTGGGTCTTGCGTATCTAATTCTCATATTCCTGGTGTTGCTATTAAAATAGCTAATATATTTGCTAAAAAACCACTTGAAGGAAACTTTGAAGTTATTGCTGATTATATTCTTAATCGTGTAGGTGCATGTGGTGTTGCATGGGGACCTTATTCACAAAAAGCAGCTTCTATTGCTTCTGGTGTTAATAGATGGGGTATTCCTGTAGTTTTAGGGCCACACGGTTCTAAATACAGAAGACTTTACTTAGGCAGGTCTGATAAAGAAGATGTTTGGAATTTAAATGATATGAGGACTCGAAAAGTTATAAAAGGAGAACCTGCTCCAGAACATCTACTATTTGCTGCAGAAAATCGTGAAGAAGCTACTGTAGCTATTGCTAAGAGTTGTCTTAGGCCTACTGACAACAATAAAGGAAGACAAATTAAACTAAATCATTATATTGATTTAAATAAAAAATATTTTGGTGTTATTCCTGAAGATGTTTATAAATATATTCGGAATGAAAAAGATATTCCAATAACTTATAAAAATGATGTTAAAGAAATTTTAGAAAGAAATAATTGGGAACCTCGTGAATTAGTTATGGAACCATCAATTCTTGATTTTCCTGAAGAAGAATAAATTTATTTGAGGATTATAATTAATAATGAAAATATGGGAATAAATGGTGATTAAATGAATGAAAGAGTTATTCCATGGCAACCAACAGTCATAGCAGGGCCAAAACAAGCTTTGTTAGCAACTCCTGAGACTGCAAAGTTAATGCTTCAAAAATCTAAAAGACCTCTATTTGTTGTAGGGCCTTATGCAAAAAATGAGCCACTTATGGGTCATGTCAAAAGTATAGCTGAATCTTGGGATTTGCCTATTGTTACAACAGCAGATACTTTTAAATCATTTAATGAAAATGGAATTGAAAGTAATTATTATGGTATAGTTGAAATAGTTAATTTACTAAAAGATCCTGATTGGAAAGGTATTAATGGTGAAGGCTCCCATGATTTAGTTGTTTTTGTAGGTTGTATTTATTATATTGCCTCTCAAGGTCTTTCTACATTAAAACACTTTGCACCTCACCTTAAAACTTTGACAATATGTAAATATTTCCATTCAAATGCTGATGCATCATTTCCAAATATGAAAGATGAAGAATGGGAAAAATATTTAGGTAAAATGAGTAAAAAATAGTAGAAATAGTTAAAATAGAATTATTAATATTAATAAAAATTATTTTATTAAAATATAATGAAAATCACGATTATTGAATTTAATGAAAATTACATTATTACAATTAATAAAAATTACATTATTAAAAATTATAATCATATATTAATGTTTAATTGATAGAGGAGGAATTAAATGTTTAGTGATATTCCTGTTGATGTAAGTCCTATGCATGAAGGTGAAAGAATACGTGCGGCTAATATGTTTGTAGAATTAGCTGGTCCTAAATCTATTGGAGCAGAACTTGTTCGAGTTGATGAATCTTTAAATGATGGGAAATTTGAAGTTATTGGTCCTGAGCTCAGTGAAATGACCAAAGGTGAAGTTTATCCATTTGGTATAAAAATAGATATTAAGGGTGAAAAACTTGAAAAAGAGCTTGAAGGGGTTATAGAAAGGAGAACGCACGATTTGTGTAATTATATTCAAGGTTTTATGCATTTAAATCAGAGAGATCAAATTTGGTGCAGAGTAAGTACTGATGCTTTGAATTCTGGATTTAAACTTTTAGATTTAGCTAAAGCTCTTGGAATTTTATTTAAAGAAGAATTTCCAATTATTGAGGAAATTTCTGTGACAATATTGACTACTGAAGATGATGTAAAAAAATTTGTAGATAATGCTCAAGAAATTTATTCTGCAAGGGATGAAAGAGCAAGAGAACTTTCTGATGAAGATGTTGATGTTTTTTACGGATGCTTGATGTGTCAATCTTTTGCACCTACTCATATGTGTGTTGTAACTCCTGATCGTACTGCTTTATGCGGGGCTATAAATTGGTTTGATTGTAGGGCTTCTGCTAAGATGGATCCTGATGGATCAATTTTTGAAATTGAAAAAGGTGAAGTTTTAGATGATATTAAAGGGGAGTATGCAAATGTTAATGAAATAATTGCTCAAAAGACACAAGGTGAAACAGATAGAGTATATCTTCATAGTGTTTTTGAATATCCTCATACTTCTTGTGGATGTTTTGAAGCCGTAGCTTTTTATATACCTGAATTAGATGGTATTGGTATTGTCGATAGGGATTTTGCAGGTGAAACACCTTTAGGTATTCCATTTTCATCAATGGCAGGGCAATGTTCTGGTGGAAAACAGGTTGAAGGATTTACTGGGTTAAGTTTAGAATATATGAGGTCTCCAAAATTTTTACAAGCTGATGGAGCATATGATAGAATTGTTTGGATGCCAAGCACAATTAAAAGTTCTTTAGAAGGATTTATTCCAGAGGATATCTTTGATAAAATTGCCACTGATGAAGATGCTACTTCTATTAATGATATAAAAGAATTTTTAAAAGAAAAAGATCATCCAATTTTAGAAAGGATTTCTAATTTAGGGAATGATGAAGATATTGATGAAGAAGAATATTCTGAAAGTGAAAGTTCAATGGAATATCAAGATGAGGGTATTGGTCAAGAATTTGTACCAGTAGCCACTGCTCCTGAGATGTCTATGCCTATGTCTGGTGGAGTTAAAATTATTTTCAAAAATGCAAAAGTATATGCAGAAAAAGTTATAATTAAAAGAAGTAAAAAGTAGTATTTGTTAATTAATGATTAATGTAATTTGATTATATATTTTATAACACATTAATCAATTTATGTTAATTAATAGATTAAATAAAACCTTTGTGTGATAAATTGATAATTGCTGTAAGTGGAAAAGGTGGAACTGGAAAAACTTTAGTTTCTTCTATATTAATAAAATTATTGTCTAAAACAGGAAAAGACCTTTTAGTTATTGATGCGGATCCTGATTCAAATATTCCTGAATCTTTAGGGATTGATGTTGATAAAAGTGTTGGTGATGTTAGAGAAGATCTTAAAAAAGATATAAATAAAGGCAATATACCTTCTGGGATGAATAAATGGGACATCTTAGACTATAAAATCATGGAATCGATTGTTGAAACACCTGATTTTGATTTGCTTATGATGGGGCGACCGGAAGGTAGTGGATGTTATTGTGCAGTTAATAATATGCTTAGGAAAATAATAGAAAATATTTCTTCAAACTACGATTTCATAGTTATTGATACTGAGGCAGGACTTGAGCATTTAAGTCGTAGAACTACTCAAAGTGTTGATACGATGTTAGTTATTTCAGATTCATCAAAAAGAGGATTACATACGGCTTCAAGAGTTGGGGAATTGTCTAAAGAATTAGAAATATCATTTGATCAAATATATTTAATATTAAATAGGGTAAAATTTGGCAATGAAAAAGAGATATGTGAAAAATCTAAAGAAACAGGTTTGGATACTATTGGTTTAATTCATGATGATGAAACCATATATGAGTTTGATATTAAAGGTAAACCACTAATTGATCTTCCTGATGATTGTGAACCTGTTGAAGTTATTAGAAAAATTATTGATAAAATAATTTTATAAGATTTTATTTATTAACAATCAATTGAATTAGCTTAATAATATATTAATTATATATTGAAATTTATAAAATTAACAATATAGAATTAACAATATAATATAACAATATAAAATTAACAATATAATAATTATATTAAGGATGTGGACTTATGGATCAGATCAATCAGCTATTAAAGCTATTGGAAAATGCAGAATCTGTTGAAATTGATGAATTTAGAATGGATTTCGAAGAATTAGAAATAAATTTAGCACCAGCTATTGCAAGGACAGTTCAACAAACAGTGGCTAGGCAAAATGCTATTGAAAAAAATGTTGAAAGGACGATGCTCAGTGCAAGTGATTTTAAACCACCTATTAAGGATTATCCTGGTAATATTGCCCAGGTTCAATTAGGAGAAGGTTCAAGAAAACCTGTGTATCTTGGAGGACAAACTTCATTATATAGATTTGAAGAACCTCAACCAAACCCTCCTGTTGTGACATTTGATGTTTTTGACATTCCTATGCCAGGTCTACCTCGCCCAATAAGAGAACACTTTTCTGATGTAATGGAATCTCCTGGAGAATGGGCAAAAAAAGCAGTAAAAGATTATGGGGCTAATATGGTAACAATGCACTTAATAGGTACTGGTCCAAAAGTTATGGATAAATCACCTAGAGAAGGTGCTCAGGCCGTTGAAGAAGTACTTCAAGCGGTTGATGTTCCTCTTGTTATTGGAGGTTCTGGAGATCCTGTTAAAGATCCTCTTGTTCTCGAAGCGGCAGCCGCTGCTGCTGAAGGTGAAAGATGTTTACTCGCATCTGCAAATATGGATTTAGATTATCATAAAGTTGCTAAGTCTGCTGTTGATTATGGTCATGCTGTACTTTCATGGGCTATTACAGATGTTAATATGCAAAAATCACTAAATAAATATCTTATGAAGGATGGATTAAGACAAGAAGATATCGTAATGGATCCTACAACTTGTGCTCTTGGTTATGGTATTGAATTTTCGATTGATGTTATTACAAGAACTAGATTAGGAGGACTTAAAGGAGATCCTGATCTACAAATGCCAATGTCTTCTGGAACTACTAATGCATGGGGTTCAAGAGAAGCTTGGATGAAAAAAGAAGAATGGGGACCAACAGATTATCGGGGTCCTTTATGGGAAATTTTTACTGGTCTTACTTTAATGTTAAATGGTGTAGATATATTTATGATGCTCCATCCAGAATCAGTGAAAATACTTAGAGAAATTGGTGAAACGTTTACTAAGGAATATTTAACTAGTTCAAGTCCAAATATTGAAAATTGGATTACTGAGTTAGAATAACGGATGATACATTTTTGGAGGCTTTATTATGGTTAAGGTTACTGCAATGGATGTTTATAAATTATTACCTCAAACTAATTGTGGAGATTGCGGAGAAGCAAGTTGTATGGCATTTGCAACTAAATTATCTGAAAAAGAATCAGATTTGACTTTATGTACTGATTTATCAGACAAAAAATTTAAAAAACTTGATAATTTACTTGCCCCTGCTGTTAAAGAGATAATAATTGGAAAAGATGAAAAAGCAAAAATAATTGGTGGGGATGAAGTTCTTTATAGATATGAGGAATCTTATTATAATCAAACTATTTTGGCTGTTGATATTCCGGACGATTTAGATGATGCAGAGTTTGATAAAAAAGTTAAGGAAATTGAAAATCTTGAGTTTGAACGAACTGGAGAATTACTTCAACTTGATGCAATAGCTTTAAGAAATAAATCTGCTGATCCTGATAAATTTGCAAAATGTGCTAAAAAACTTAAATCTTCTAAATATCCAATATTTTTAGTTACTTTTGATCCAATTGCTATGGAAGAAGCACTTAAATTCCTTGGAAATGATCGCCCTTTGATATATGCTGCAAATAAGGAAAATATATTTGAAATGGCTGATTTGGCAATTAAATATGAATGTCCTATTGCTGTCTTTTCACCAGGAGATATTGAAAAGATGAAAGATTTAGTATTCACACTCCGATCTAATGGTGTTGAGGATATTGTTCTTGATCCTGGAACACTTACTGGAGAATCTATTGGTGATACATTAGATAATTTTGTAATGAGTAGGCGTTTGGCTGTTGAAGATAAAGAAGAAGATTTTAGATATCCTTTACTTGGTGTCCCTGCACTAGTTAGATTAAATAATGATGATGATGAAATTAAACAAGGGACTATGGAAGCAACTATTGCCTCTACATTGATAAATAAATATGCAGATGTTCTTATACTTAAAGGTAGTGAAATTTGGGAGATTATTCCTATACTTACTCTAAGACAAAGCTTATATACTGATCCAAGAAAACCTCAAGCTGTTGATTCTGGCATATATGAATTTGGTGAAGTCGATGAAAATTCTCCTGTTTTATTAACTACAAATTTTTCTTTAACATACTATACTGTTGAAGGTGATTTAAAGTCTGGCAATGCAAATTGTTATTTGCTTGTTTTAGACACTGTCGGTAAAGCTGTAGACGTGGCAATTGCTGGAGGACAATTTGATGGGGAGTCTGTTGCGGATTTAGTTAAAGAAAGTGGAATAGAAGACAGGGTTAAAACAAGAAAAATGATAATTCCTGGTTTGGCTGCTCCTTTGAGTGGTGAGATTGAGGATGAAACTGGATGGGATGTTATGGTTGGTCCAAGAGATTCTTCTGCCGTTCCAGATTTCATAGATGAAAAGTTTTAACAATTCATTAATTTGATTGTTATATAACTTCTTATTTACTATTATGGCTATTATTTATTATTATAGTTATTATTTAGTATTTAGCTATTATTTATTTCTTATTTAACTTTTTATTTATTTTTAATATTCGAATTTATTTAGGTGATTATATGAAAACACTAATGGTCACAGACCCTCAGATGTGTACTGAATGTGAAGCATGTATAAATGCGTGTAAAAAAACTTATGGCACTGCTAGAGCAAGAAAAACGGATTCAATTCCTATATTTTGTATGCATTGTCATCCTGATAAGGCACCATGTCGTAGAATATGCCCTAATGGTGCAATTGAAATTATTAATGACGGAGATGGCGAAACTTTAATTGTTAATGAAGAAAATTGTATACTTTGTAAATTATGCGCAATTGCATGTCCTATAGGAATTATAGCATTTGATAAAGAAAAAAAATCTGCTGAAAAATGTACTCTTTGTTTAGAATCTGATAATCTTATTCCTGCTTGTGTTGAAGCATGTAAAGATAATGTTTTAAATGTGTTTTCAATTGAAGATCTTCAAGAACTTAAAGATGATGGAAATTTAACTGAAGAACTTCAAGAAGCAATTAAAACTTTTAAATCAAAATCTGATTAATTTTATTAATTTTATTACTTTTAATATTTTTAAAATTAATTTTTTTAATATTTTTATATTATTTATTATTATTTATTCTTAAAAACTATTTTTTTTTTTTAATTATATATAAAAAGGAATATTCATATTTTTATATTATTAAAGTAAATTTATAGTATAATATTATAAAAATTAAGTAAATAGTATAAAAATTATCAATAATATTTTATAAATTATGATAAAAATCTTATCAAATTAAGATATATTTTTTTTTTATTAATTTTTATTAATTTTTATTGTGTATTATAGATATATTTGGGGATGATATTATAAAAAATGATAATAAAAAAATTAGCCTTGATGAGGAAATAGAGATTAAAAGATATGAAAATGATAAAATAGCTTTTAATTATCCGTCAAATTGGCATGAATTTAAAAATGAAAATAAAAATCCTGCTGAAGTTGTAGCTATGAGAACTGATAAAGGTAAAGGGGGTACCTTTTCTTTTTCAGTAGCTAATTCTGGAGGAAATTCTACTGATTATTGGAAAAATTTCATGGAAAAATTTCTCATTGATAATGGGGCAAAAATCTCTGATTCTAATATGAAAAATATTGATGGTGTAGAGATATTTGATTTTAAAAGCAAAATATCAAAATCCAATGTTAGTTCTTATCAAAGGCACATTGGTTTTGTAAAAGATAAAGCATTCTTTTATTCATTTTTCACTAGTTTGGATTTGGATTTATTAGAAGATGATATTGATGTAATGATTGGTTTTAAATAATTTATTATATTTATATTAAATTTGCTTTATATTTCTAATATTTAATATTTCTCATATTTTTTAAATTTTTCATATTTCTCATATTTTTTAAATTTTTCATATTTTTTATAATTCTTATATTTTTCATAATTTTAATATATTATATTTTTTGCATATTTCTATATGTTTTTAGTATATTGGCTAAATAAATTAAGAAACCTAATATGAAATAAACTATTACTTGAATGTCAAGTATGCCAGTTTCAACTCCTAAAATGGTATATGTTAGAAGTAATCCATATAAAGCAGTATAAAATGAATCTTTAGTTTTCTTCAATATTTTATATCCTATTCCTAGTATGAAACCAAGGAATCCCATTCCCACCGCTACTCCAAATTTGCCAAAATCAACTAACATGGGCCCTATTAATGTAGGAGTAATTGTTACTTCAGTTCGCCATGCTATTAATTGCCCAATCATCATTCTTGGTCCAGAATCACTACTGCCGGGGATTGCACTAAGTGTTAATGCGCCATGTTTAATTCCAAAGTTTCCTGAAATATAGTTTAATAAATTCAATACATTTAATGTAAAATCTGCTCTACTTTGTAATGTGTAAAAAGGACTTGTATTGCTAGTTATTGTCATTTCTTCCATAGAACGGAAATATCCAACTCCTATAATTAAAAGTAATCCTGCAATGGTTCCAATAACAACTTCCCAAACTCCTAATACTTTTCCATAATAACCTATAATTATCATCATCAGTAAAGAAGCTATTATTGGTGTTCTATATCCTAATGCAAATAAAAAAAACCCACTAAAAATTACAAGAACTAAAAATCTAAACCTTACTTGACTTCTATTTAAAATTCCTGATTTAAATTTTGACAGATAGCTAGCTCCAACTAAACCAATTCCTGGTATCATTAAAAATACAGGCATTGTAAGTATTGGTTTTAGCCCATAACGCAAAGATGGTTGAAGAAGAGGAACCCCTCCAACTGAAGCTACACTGAGAAAAAAGAACAATACTCCAACTAGAATTAGGCAAAAACCTATTGAATAAATATCGGCTATTTCAAATTTTATAAAATTTGTTTTATCAAAATTTTTAAAAAAGTATTTGGGTATAACTATTGAACCAATAATAAATGAAATGAATCCAATAGCTATTGTAATCTGTAAATCAAAAGATATTGGATTAAGTGAAAGCATTAAAAATATCGAAAATAGTAGAATAACTATAATTGGATTGAATATATGATTTTTAATTATATTATTCTTTGTTAAAATACTTAAAAACTTTTCATTAGGATATAATCTTTTAATATAGCTATTTACCCATTGTGTTTCAATAAATCTTGCAATTGAAAATATAATAGTAAATAAAAGTGATTTTCTAAAGAATTTTTCAATTTTTCTACTTATAAATGTAGTTAGAGAATAAAACCCACTCATTTTATCACTTATTTGTTTATTTAACTATTTTAAAATATTGTTTATATTATAATTTATATTATAATTTATATTGAAATTTATTTTAAATAACGAACATATTTCCATATTCTAAATTATTTTGGATATCTATTTTAAATTATATAACATTTGATATTTTATATAGAACATTTAACACTTATTTTATAATTTTAATTGCCTTATTTGTTTTAAATTTTAGTAATTTGGAAATTTTAGGTTATTTTTCTAATGTTTAATACATCAAAGTTATTTTCTACATTTTTAATATCTTCTGGTGTTGAATTATATATTCTAATAGTTATTAGTCCTGTTTCTCCATTTATTGTTCCAAAAATAGCTGATGCAATATTTATTTCCTTTGGAGTTGCCATAATTATTTGTATTTGGTCATAAATATTTTCAGATACTGATGTTACCGATTCTTTTCTTCCATTAAGGAACATTGTGTTATATAAGTTTTGGTATGTTTTACTATCTTTTTCATCAGTAGCTATTTTGGTTGTTATGGTATAATTCGTATTATTTCCTAGTTGATTTGTCAAATCACTTAAACTAGTAATATTTTTTGGATTTGCTTCAATTTCAGTAACATTCTTATATTTTTCACCATTTGTTTCCAAAGTAATATGTTCAATATAAATGTCTGCTGGTTTTTCATCTTTGTAAAGTCTTGCAAGTATTGGTTTATTACTTGAATCTCCATCTAAATCTATTAAAACTTGTACATTGGCTCCATAATCATCATCTACCCACACAACAGTTCCAGATAATTCTTGATATTTTCCAGTTGTTGCATTATATCCTCCAACTTGTGTTTTTACTACTTCTCCGTCTTGATAGAATGATAAATATTTCTCAGCAAACTTATTCATTGATGAAGAATCAAAAGATATTGACTCTGTTTTATCTTCACTCCCACTAGTATACATAAAAGCAAAAATTACTGCTCCTATAATACATATTATTATTAAAACATCAATTATTGTTATTCTTTTTAAGATGTTTTTCATATTAGGTTTTTTCATATCTAAGCCCTTACCTTTAGTTTATTATTTCTAAATTTTAATTTTCTAATAAACAGTTTTATAATATGATATATGTTGAATATGATATATGGTTATTAATTTATATTATCCTATCAATTCCATTTATTAATCCCATTTATCAATTCTATCATTTATCAATTCCATTTATTAATCCCATTTATCAATTCTATCATTTATCAATTCTTTCTATTAATTTTATATATCTATTCATTTTCTCTATTAATCTTTAAAATTAGAAATTTTGACTATTTTAATGAATTAAATTGTAATAGTTATATATTTAAAAATATAATTTAAAAATATAATAAAATAATAACTAATATTTAATTTTTGTATTAATAAATTTTTTTATATTTTGATTTATAATTTTAGTGATATCTTTATTTAAGTTTAATATTAAAATTCTTTCATTAAATTCCTTTCATTAACTTTTTTTATCAACTTTCTTTTATAAACTTATTAAAATTAAATATTTGAAACTATACTAAATTTATATTTGATTTATTTAATTATACAGCCCATAGGACAGATTTTTTGACACTCTCCACAATTGTCACATCCTTCAAGAATAACCATCTTAAATCCTTTCTTTTTTATTAATCCTAATGGGCATGATTCAACACATATTTCACATACTCCACATTCTGACATATTTATCTTCATTCAATCACCATGAAATTTTTAGGTAAGTTTTTAGAGTAAAGTTTATATACTAAAATATCTAAAGGTTTAAATGTTGCAATATCAATTGCCGATATTTATTAAAATAATTTATTATGTTATAATATAAATAACTTATATTTTACAATATAAATCTTTGTCAGTTTTTAAATTTTTGTAATTTAATTATATACTATATTTAATATGATAATATTATATGTAATAGAATTATTTTCTAATTGCTAGAATTTAGTTTATAATATGATTAAATTAAAAATATTTCAGCTAATATTTAAATATTTTTTGATTATTATTTAACTATTATTCAACTATTATTCTTAGTTTGATTAAGTTTATAATTCTCTAACTAAAAGTTTATATATTATGTCAATCAAATATTTATTAATATGTTTAATAACTTAATTAAATATATATCTGATTAAATAAATTGATAATAATTTATCTGGATTTTTATTTAGTTAAATTGATCATTTTTTAAGTATATTCATAATATTATAGTTTACATTATAGTATTTATTCACATAAAATCCTTTAAATACTATTGTTGAACAATTTATTAATTTATAGTTGATTAATAGTAATTTAGAATAGTATTAATACTAATAAAATATAAATATTAATCTTGATTAAAAACATTAATTTTATATATTATGATATACAACTAATGTTGTTGTATACTCGCATGCAGGGGTGCCCGAGCGGCCAAAGGGGGAGGACTTAAGATCCTCTGGCGCAGGCCTTCGAGGGTTCGAATCCCTTCCCCTGCACTTTTTAAACTTATGCATCTCAAAATTGCCTTAGTGGCTCAGCCGGTAGAGCGATACCTTGGTAAGGTATAGGCCGGGGGTTCGAATCCCCCCTAAGGCTTTTTTGAATAGTTAATTTTGATTATATTTTTTTTATATTTGTGTTTATACTCATTGTATATAGTTATATTTTGTAGAATTTATTAGTTTCTAGTGTTTATCATTATAATATTTAATTTATAAGATAAGATAATATAAAATCATGTTTAATTCATTATATTTTCTTATTCTAAACTAATAAAACCTCTTAAAGATAATTTATTTTTATTTTCCATAAAATAATCAATTTCTTTTGTTTTTACATATAATTAAAAATTTAAAAGGAACATTTTTGTTTTATACTGTAACATATATTATAAGAATAGGGTATTAAATAACCATATAATAATAAGATTTATTATCTTATGGAGGAATATATAAATATTGATGTTATATTTAAGTTTATAATAATTAATAAACAAATTTGGTCAACAAATTACTTTAGTATATTTTAATCAATAAATTTGGATAATTATATTCTAAATAATAATTTGATTATTTTTTAAAAAGGATTGTTGTTAAATTTAAAATAATTTTAAAATTATTATTTAATATTTGAAGTTTATATAATTGATATTATATTTTTTAGAGTATATTTACATTTTAGATTGTATTAATGATATAAATTATTTATTAAATGAAGGAAATGATATGTCTAAATCTTTTGATATAATAATGGCAGGATTAATATCTGGGATAGTTGCACTCACAACATCTTTTTTAGGGCTTGCTGGAACAGTCATAGGAGCAGTTTTAGGGGCTATACTATATCAGGTGCTTTCTATATTCGTTAAAGAACCTCTTGAGAGTACAACTATAAGAAAAGTTGAAAATGGCCTAGTTTTTACAATACCTTTAATTTTAATAGCTATATTTTTAGCAGTATTTATTATAGCACTACTCCATTCCTATTTAATATATTATCCAGACTTTTTAGATTTTTTTATACAACTAGAAACTCTTACTAATAACAATCTTGTAAGGTTTATGGGAATTGGTTTAATTTTAATGGGTATTTATCCCTTGTTACAACCTAGGGTAATTAAAAAGGAATATGGTATTATTCTTTTTATTTTAGGCATTATTTTACTTGGTAGGGGTCTTTTGGATCTTAATCCAGAGTTTTTCTATATGTACACTGATATATTTGAGCTATTTGATGTTGTTTTAGTTATATGTATATTTTTAGTATTAATTTTCATTATAATAAAAATATTTTTAGAATCTATTTCATTGTATATGAAAAGAAACAATGGCTTGAATATATTAAATTCTAACAAAATTGGAAACAGAAATGATAGTGCCAATATATATAACAATGAAAACATCGATTATAAAAGTATTAAATATAAATATACTAATTATGACAATATGGATTATGATGATTACAATAATGAAGAAGATTCAAATACTGAGAATGATTCATCAAAAAATAAAAATTTAAACAATGATTTTAATGAATTTGACGATTCTAAAGATTTCAAATCTTCTAAAAATAAGGAACATGAATTCAAAACTTCGAATAATAATTTAACCGGTAAAACTATAAAATCTAGCAAAACTAGTACCATGTCTAAAAATAGGAAATATTTCAAACGATAATTTTTATTTAAAATATTTTTTTTTTTAGTTTTTTAGTTTCTTATTCTTTGGATTATTTATTAATTTATATTTTTTGATAGGTGTTGTACTATTTTAATAATTTTACTGTTTAAAAATAGTGGCTTAAATGGATAAATACTAAATGTTAATATGATAAATATTTAGATATATTGTCTAAAAATAAATAATTATTAATATTTATAGAAATAAAATTATTTGGTATATAGTATAAAAATTTATATTAAATTTGTTATTTAAATAAAAGTATAGTATAATTTTTGGTATATAATGAAAAAAAACAATAAAACTCTTAAAGACATATTAGATGTTATTTTATATGATAATCCCACTACTCAGGATGAAATTGCACAAAAGCTTGGTGTTAGTAGAAGATATGTTACAAGATTACTTAAGCCATTAATAGATGAAAATATTGTGAAAAGAGCATATATTCTTGATTTAAAGAAATATGAAGATTTTGCAGATTTTGGTGGAGAAGATGTTTCTTCTAAGGATCATTCTGCAACATTTTTAATTAAAGGAATGTTGCAAAATATGTCAGAGCATGTTTTAAAACAAATGAAAACAGCTTTTAATGCTTTAATAGAAAATGACAAAGAAAAAGCAGAATTAGCAATGGAAATGGATTATACTACTAATAATATGTTTGAAAAGATAAGATCTTCTGTTGAAACAGTTGTAAGTATTGATCCTTCAACCCAATTTTCCAAGACTCTTATTTTCAATGAAATTGCTTATGATCTAGAACGTATTGGTGATTATTCTGACCACTTTTCAAAATTCACCATAAATGAAAATACTGAAGAAGTCAATGAAGTTATCTTAGACTTATTGAAATCTATGTATAAATCTATAAATAAAATGATAAAAAATTCAATGGATGCTTTATTAAATGAAGAGTTATCTTTAAAAGGAGATATAATGGCTCTTGAAGAAAAAATTCATAGCTTACAAAAAAAAGCTCTTAATTGTATAGCTATTGAAATGGCTGAAACTTCATTTGAGGATAAGACAGAATCAACATATTATATTTATTTATCAAGATTAGTAAAATCTTTTGAGAGGATTGGGGATATATGTGTTGAAATTTTGGATGCAGCTACTGAGTTCCATAAAAATATACCTCGGCCTACTGTTCCTAGAAGTTTTAGAAAATAATTTAAAAATAAATTAAAAATATATATAAAATGAATTTAAAGATATCTATAAAAATAATTTAAAGATATCTACAAAAAAATATTTATAAAAATATCCTAATATTCTTTATCATTATCCATATATTCTTTTATTTTTCTTTCTTCCCAATCATTTCCAAGTACTTTATTTTTAAAAACAAATAATCTTAGGAATTGTAAAAATAGGAATATTCCTCCAATAGCCAATACAATTAAAAACCACCATACTCCTGGTGAAAAAAATAGGTTTATTAAAAATAAGAAAATGTTTACAATTATATATGAAACTAAATTCCTATAAAAATTTTTAACTTCATTCACTCTTCTTTTAGCATTATAATAGCTCTTTTTTTCATGATTTTCCATATAATCACCTAATAGTTATTAATAATTATTATGATATTTGTTCTCATTTTATATATATTTTATATTTTTATCTATAATTTTTCTTCTATTTTTTTATTTTTTAGATATTTTTTAGATATTTTCTCTTAATGAAATATTTATAGAATTAAATTATAATTATTGATTTTAAAATAAAATTAGATTTCAAGTATCTGAAATTCTTAATTAAAAATATTTAAATAAGTTTGAAATATAGGGGTCTGTTTTCCATAGGATTACTTAGAAATAATTTTTATAAACTTTTCTTTTTATTATTATTTATTATATTTTTGATATTTGTAGTTATAAATGATTAATTTTAATTATTTTCCTATAAAATTTGTAAATACTCTTTTGATTAATAATCCATATATTTTTTTTAGTAATTTTATTCTAAAATTTTTTTATATTATTTCTTTGTTTAAATAGATAATCATTGTTCCTTTTTTAACCATTTAAACTTTTTAGATATTAATTCTGATTTGATGAATTTTATTTCACTTTTTGTGAACTGTATTTTTATTTCAATTATTTTTTTTAATTTTCTGTTCTCATTATGAGAACTATTGTTCACAGAATAGTAACTTTTATATATTAAAAATTGTAACTTATTTTTGAGGTGCAAAAAATATGAAAAGAAATAATATAATCATAATAATAGTTGTTGTTGCTATAATAGCTATAGCCGCAATGATGTTTGCAAGTAGTGGCAGTGCTTCTACTATTGATGTTGTTGGATCAACATCTGTCCAGCCTGTTGCAGAAAAGCTCGCTGAAACCTATCAATCATCTCATCCTGATGTTAAGATTAATGTTCAAGGTGGAGGTTCAAGTGTAGGTATTAAAAGTGCTCAAGATGGAACTGCCGATATTGGTACCAGTTCTAAAGAGTTAAAATCTGATGAAAAGAAAGGTTTATCTGAATATACTCTTGGTCAAGATGGTATAGTTATAGCAGTAAATAATAATAATACAGTTTCTGGTTTAACAACAGAACAACTTAAAGATATTTATTCTGGCAAAATAACTAACTGGAATGAAGTTGGAGGTCCAGACGCAACAATTCACTTAATAACTCGTGAAGAAGGTTCTGGTACATTAGATGCATTTGAAGCAATTGTAATGGATAAAGATACAAAAATAAAATCTGATGCTATTGTTCAAAGTTCTACTGAAGCAGTTAAACAATCTGTTAAACAAGATCCTGATGCTATAGGATTTGTATCATATGCTCACATGAGTGATGATGTTAAAGCATTAACTGTTGGAGGAGTTGCTCCTAGTGATGCAACTATTGCAGACGGTTCTTATGAATTACAGAGACCTTTCCTTTTCTTAGTTAAAGGAACTCCAACTGGTGATGTAAAAGAATTTATTGATTGGGTAATGAGTCCAGAAGGATCAAAAGTTTTAACCGAGGAAAAAATTGTAAAATCCTCTAATCAGACTTCTTCAACCTAAAATATATTTAAAATTAAATTAAATTTTTAATTAAAAGTATTATGTTCATTAAAAACTTTTAAAATTCCTTAATTAAATTTTAAAAATTAATTGTCCATCATTGAATTATAATACTTTTAATACAATTTAATCACTAATATAAATAAAAATAATTTGTTTATATTAATTAAAGTCTTTAAATATTGCTTTATAACAAATTAATAATGTTATTTACTGTTTAATTTCTAATTAATTAAATTATTCTTTTATTTTTATAAAAAAGATATTGTTTTTAGGCTACATTTGCTTAAAAAATTATAGTTTAGATTTTTATCTTTTCATTTATATTTTTCTATTATAGCTGAACCTTAATTTTTAAATAGTTCCAAGTTGAACTAAAAATTAAGGTGATTTTATGGACTCAAAATATAAGGGAATAATCATTTTTGCAGTAATTATTATTTTGGCTTTTTTATTGATTAATCCTGGCACAAACTATGAACGGGTTGATATTGTTGGTTCTACTTCTGTACAACCTTTAGCAGAAAAATTAGCAGATAGTTATATGGAATCTCATGAAGGCGTAAGAATCTATGTCCAAGGAGGAGGTTCTGGTATGGGTATAAGAAGTACAAATCAGGGTTTAACTGATATTGGTATGAGTTCAAAAGAACTTTCATCTGATGAAAGAAAGAATATTACGGAAGTTCCAATCGGAAAAGAGGGTATTGTGATTGCTGTAAGTAATCAAAATAATATTTCAAAACTTTCAATAGAACAGATAAGGAATATATTTAATGGAAACATTACTAATTGGAAAGAAATCGGTGGAAAACCTGGAGAAATACATGTTATAACTCGTGAAGAGGGATCAGGCACAAGATCTGCTTTTGAATCTATTGTCATGGAAGATACTAAAATAAAAAATTCTGCTGTTGTTCAGAGTTCTACTGAATCTGTTAAGCAATCTGTTGCATCAGATCCTGATGCTATTGGTTTTGTATCTTTTGCACATATGAGTAATGATGTTAAAGCAGTTGCTGTAGATGGAATATCTCCTTCTGAAGAAACTATATATAATGGAAAATATCCTTTACAAAGGCCTTTTTTATTTTTAGTCAAAGGAACTCCTACTGGTGAAGTGGAAAAATTCCTTGAATGGGTTAAATCTCCAGAAGGAATTGAGATTATTAAAGAAGAAAAAATTATTCCAATTTAATCTTTAATTAGGAAATTTAATTTTTAATTAGGATTTATTCTTTTAAACTTTATAAAGGGTTATTATTAAATAAGATTATCATCAGATATTATAAAAATTAACTAATAACATTATCAATTTAAATAGCATTATCAATTATTGTAAAAATTAATATTATAAACTAATATTATAAACTAATATTATAAACTAATATTGTAAAAATTAATTAAATGATATATAATTAATATTATTATAAAATTTTATAGAAATTATTATTAACTATTAGAATAATACTTATGGGGATCATTATGGAAAAGAATAGATTATCTGAATTTTTAATAGAAAAAGGACTATTTATAACGGCCATTTTTTCTATTATAATAATTCTTCTCATTGTTTCATTTATTTTAATGGAAGGACTTCCAGCTTTTGAAGATTATGGTTTCTTTCGTTTTTTATTTGGGATGACATGGGCTCCAAATGATGGAGATTTTGGTGTCTTTGCAATGATTATAGGCTCAATTTATGTGACAATGTTGTCTTTATTAATGGCAGTACCTTTATCTCTTCTTTGTGCAATATTTATGGCAGAGGTAGCTCCAAATAGGGTTAGAAGAATTTTAAAACCTGTGATTGAAACTTTATCAGGAATTCCATCTGTTGTTTATGGATTTTTTGGCTTGATTGTTTTAGTACCAATTATAAGGACTTATTTTGGAGGGACTGGTTTCAGTATGTTTACTGCAGCAATTATATTAACAGTAATGGTTCTACCAACAATAATAACTATCTCTCAAGATTCATTAAGGGCTGTTCCTCAAGAATATAGGGAAGCATCATTTGGACTTGGAGCAACTAATTGGCAGACAATAAGGCATATTATATTTCCTGCAGCACTTCCTGGGATTATCACAGCAATTATTTTAGGTATGGGTAGAGCAATTGGGGAAACATTAGCTGTTATTATGGTTGCAGGTAATGTTGTTCAAATACCAGGATCCATATTTGATCCTGTAAGAACTTTAACAGCTAATATTGCTTTAGAAATGGGATATGCAACAGGTCTTCATTATAATGCATTATTTGGAACTGCTATTGTCCTATTTTTGATAATTATGATACTTTTACTAATCGCAAATTATATACAACATAAATATAAGGTTGATGTGGGAGGAGGTTATCTATGAGTTGGTTAAATTCTCAGAAAATATTATCTCCAAAAACATCTCAAAAAATAATGAACCTAATTTTTGTAATTTCTGGTTTAGTAACAATATTAATTTTAATAATTATACTTGGATATATTTTAATAAAAGGATTGCCTGTTGTTAGTTTAGAATTTATATTTTCTGATCCAATTGATTCTGGGGCGTCTGGTGGAATTTTCCCAATGATTGTTTCCAGTTTGTATGTTACTCTTATTGCAGGTGTAGTTGCTACTCCACTTGGTGTTGGTGCTGCAGTATACCTTGTTGAGTTTGCTGGTGAAAGTAAAATTACCAAAGTGATTCGTTTTGGTGCCGAAACTCTTGCTTCAATTCCTTCTATTGTTTATGGTTTGTTTGGTTTAGCATTTTTTGTAATTGCTATGGGACTTGGATGGTCAATACTTTCAGGAGGATTAGTATTGGCAATAATGGCACTCCCAACAATATTTCAGGTTTCTGAAGTCACAATTTCTTCAATACCTAGTTCTTATCGTGAGGGAAGCTATGGGTTAGGTGCAACAAAGTGGCAAACAATCTATAGGGTAGTACTTCCTGCAGCGATTCCTGGTATTGTGACAGGTGTAATTCTTGGGATGACTAGGGCAGTTTCAGAAGCAGCTGCAGTAATGTTTGCAGTTGGGGCATCACTTTCTCTTCCTTTGTCAATATTTGATCCAGGAAGACCATTGCCTCTTCATTTATATATATTAGCTACTGAAGGAATTTCTCTTGAAAATGCTTTTGGAACTGCGGCAGTTCTTGTTATAATCGTATTAGCATTAACAATAATAACTAATTATTTGGTAGATAGATATCAACGTAAAATAATGGGAAGGTAATTTTTTAGAACACATATTTTTTAGAATATACTGTTTTTAGAACTTCTTTAAAGAGTTTTTTATAAAGAGTTTCTTTAGAACATATATTTATAATTAAAAAATAATACAATTAAACTTTAATTAAGGGGTTAATAATGAATAGAATAGAAGTAGAAAACTTGAATGTGTATTTTGGGGATGCTCATATTCTTAAAGATATTAATACTGGTATTCCTAAAAATACTGTCACTGCATTGATAGGACCTTCTGGATGTGGTAAATCTACATTTATAAGGACTATTAATAGAATGAATGATTTAATTCCTAGCTTTTCACATACAGGTAAAGTATATTTAGATGGGCAGGATGTTTACAATCCTAAAATGGATGTAGTGGATCTTAGAAAGAAAGTAGGTATGGTTTTTCAAAAACCTAACCCATTTCCAAAATCTATTTTTGAAAATGTTGCTTATGGTCTCAGGATCCATGGTATAAGTGATGATGACACTGTTTCTGCGAGAGTAGAAGAAAGTTTGAGGTCTGCTGCATTGTGGGATGAAGTTGAAGATAAACTTGATAACTCTGCTATGGGATTATCTGGAGGTCAACAACAAAGATTATGTATAGCAAGAACAATAGCAAATAATCCCGAAGTTATACTAATGGATGAGCCTTGTTCTGCACTCGATCCTATTTCAACTACTAAGGTGGAGGATTTAATTCATAAACTAAAGAAAGATTATACTATACTTATTGTAACTCATAATATGCAACAAGCTACAAGGGTTTCAAAATATACTTCTTTCTTTTTAAATGGAGAAATAATTGAAAGTAATCTAACAGACAAATTATTTGTTGATCCTAAAAACAAGAAGACTGAAGATTATATTACTGGTAGATTTGGTTAAATTTTTAATTATTTTTTAATTATTTTTTATATTATATTATAATTATCACTTCGATAATTATTTATTATAAAATAAAGATAATTGTAATTAATTAGAATATTTAGAACTAAAATTCAATTTAAAACTTAATTTAATATATGTAAGTTTAATAATTTATTATTTTAAATAAATTTAACAAGGGGATGTTTTATATGGATAAAGAATATCCGAGAATATCATTTAAAAATAGGATAAATAATGTAAAAGATGAAGCAGAAAAGATGGGTCAAATGGTAATGGAAACTCATCGTAATGCTATTACATTACTTAATGATTATGATGAGAAAATAGCTGATGATGTGCTTGAAAAGAGTAAAGAAATTGATCAAGCTGCTTTTGATTTAGAAAGAAGATGTATTAAATTCATAGCTGTTGAACAACCAGTTGCAGGGGATTTGATGTTTATCGAATCTACAATAAGGGTAAGTAGTCATATGAAGCGAATTGGTTATTTGGCTGCGAATATAGCTGATTTATCAGTATTAATTAAAGATGTTTCAGTTCCAGATAAATTAATGGAAGATTTACAATACATGGCAGACTATGTTCAAATGATGCTAAGCAAAGGTTTTTATGCTTTTTTAAATCAAAACTTAGATACTGCAAAAGAACTAAGAAATGATGATGATAAAGTAGATGATCTATTTGATTCAATATTAGAACAAGTTACTGACAACATGTTCCAAGATAAAGAAAACATTAGCCAAACTATTAATTTGATATTTATAGCTAGATTCCTTGAAAGAATAGCTGATAGGGCTGTAGATATTGGTAGAAGAACTATATTTATGATGACATTCAAAAAGCCTAAAAATTAGTTTTGAAAGTTGAACTTTCAACTTTTTATTTTATTTTTATTTTAATATATTTTAATTTATTTTAATATATTTTAAATTTTTTTTGAATTTAATTTTGATTTAAACTTTTTAATTTTCTTTGATTTTATTCATTTTAATAATTCCATTAAAATACTATAATTAAATTTTAAGTTTAATTGGAATAATTAATGGAATATCTTTTATTTTAATCTTGCTGTGGCATGTCTATGTGCCCAACATTGAATACATACTCCAATAGGGAGTCCTGCAGTATGTGTAGAAATTTTTTTTATTTTAACACCTAGTGCTGTTGTTTTACCTCCTAAGCCCATTGGTCCTATTCCGCTGTCATTTATTTTTTTCAGCAATGATCTTTCTAAATTTTCAAGAACAGGATCTGGATTTTTTTCACCTAAATCTCTAAGTAATGCCTTTTTTGCAGTTTTTAAAGCTAAATCAGAGGTTCCACCTATTCCAACTCCTACAACAATTGGGGGACATGGTTTTCCTCCAGCTTTTAAAACAGTTTCAACTACAAAATCTTCTACTCCTTTTAAACCTTCTCCTGGCAATGCCATTTTAAGAGCATTATTATTTTCTGACCCAAATCCTTTAGGTAGTATTGTAAATTCAATATAATCTGTATCGATTAATTCTATGTCAATTTGAGGAATCATTTGCCCAGTATTATTTCCACTATTCTCTCTTGTTATTGGATCCACAATATTTGGTCTAAGCGGTGTTTTTTTAGTTGCTTTTTGAACTCCATTTAATATTCCATTATAAATAGTATTATATAAATCATCATTTTCAAAATCAACCCTACCAATTTTTACAAAAATTATTGGTAATCCTGTATCTTGACACATTGGAATTGCTCTTTCTTCTGCAAGTTCAATATTTTTTAAGATAGCTTCAATATTTAACTTAGGTAGCTTGTCTTCTTCTATTTTAAGAGCATTTTCTAGTGATATTTTAACATCTGTTGGTAAAATTATCGTAGCTTTTTTATAAAGTTGACAAATTGTATCTTCAACTTGTTTTTTTGTAATCATTTATTTATCCCCTTATTAATTGCTATAATTATTGTTTATAAAACTTATTTGTAAAAATTACTATATTAAATTTATTATAATAAACTATTATTTACTTTTTTATTTTAGTAATAGAATTAAATATTATTAAAATCTTTCAATAATTAATTATCATTATTTATATTTTCAATGGGAGATATTTGATACTACTGTAGAATTTTATTTTAATAATAATTTTTTATATTAATTTTTAATGTAATATTTTAAATTTATATTATATTAAAAATCAAATAGAAATATTAAAGTATTATAATTGGATTTTAGTAGAATTAGTAGAATTAGTAGAATTAGTAGAATTAGTAGAATTAGTAGAATTAGTTAAAAATTCTAAATTAAAAATAAACTAATATTATTTATATAATTATTAAAAATAATAAAATAATAAAATAAAAAAATAATAACTAATAAAAATAGAAAAAATAGTAAGTTAAAATCTATTGGAATTTATTATTTTATAACTCCTTTTAGTCTTTTAAGTTCACTAGCTATTTTATTTTGTTTTTGGGAAACTATATCTGATGAATCATTGCTAAGTGCATTTGTTGGGCATGATTCAATACATTGTTGGGTATCTTCATTTACACAGAGATCACATTTTTTTGCTTGACCAATTTCATCCATTGAAATTGCACCAATTGGACAAACATCTCTGCACATTCCACATCCAATACATTTTTCTCCATTAATAACTATTGCACCACCAAGTTCTTCTATAGCTCCTTCTGGGCATATATTTAAACATGGGGCTTTTTCAGGTGTACAATGCATACAAAATAGCGGTACTCCATCATTAACTCTGATTGAATTCATTGGACAATTTCTTTCACATTTTGAACAACTTACACAGAGTTCAGGGTTTGAAACTAACTCACTCATTTTAGCACCTTTTCATAAATTATCATTATTATTTAATCTTTAAATGCTTTACTGGATCTGGAATTACTAGTTAATATACTTATAACACTATTTGATTTTTTCTGTCTTTTTGATGTTCCAGCTAGCTTTGATAAGTGTTCTTTTTGTTTTTGAGCTTTTATTTTATCAATGTCTATTAATGAAATAGCTCTTTTAGAACATGCTTTAATACAAGCAGGTCCATCTTCTCTATTTTCGCATTGATTACACTTTTGGGCTTTACTATCTTCCACACTTACTGCTCCAAATGGACATACCATCATACAGAGTCCACAAGCTATACATTTATCTTCTTGAATTCCTTTACCTATAATGGCTTCTGTAGGACATATTGCTTTACAAGGAGCATCTTCACATTGTTGACAAATTATTGGGTAATAAGTACCATCAATTTCTCTAATGTTTATTCTGGAAGTTCCATAAAGTCCGCAACAAGCGTTTTCACAGTCTAAACAACCATTACATAGATCTGGTTGTACTAATATTTTTTCCAACTTTAGTCCTCCAGTATCTCTTTATTTTATTCCTAATTCTGCACATTGATTATCAACATATTCTTGAATTTTTTCTTTTTCTTCATCTGAAAGATGTTTAAATCTTTTTTGTGCATTTAAAAATTCATTTATAGGTTTTCTATCTTGTGGTTTATATGTTAATTTGAATTCACCATTCTCAATTTCATATAATGCCCAAGATCCTGTTTCAACAGCTAATCTTCCAAGTTCGATAGTTTTTGAAGGGCTGTATCCCCATCCAGTTGTACATGGTTGATTAAGGTGTATATAAGCAGGGCCATCGATTTCAGATGCTTTCTTAACTTTTCTCATAAAATCTTCTGGGTATGAAATTGAAGCTGTAGCTACATATGGCACTCCATGAGCTGCCATAATGAGGGGCATATTCTTCTTAGGCCTATCTTCACCAAAACTATCTTTTCCATGTGGTGAAGTTGTAGTAGAAGCGCCATAAGGGGTTGATGCACTTCTTTGAATTCCAGTATTCATATAAGCCTCGTTATCATAACAAATGTATATGAGGTTATGCCCTCTTTCCATAGCTCCAGATAATGCTTGCATACCAATATCTGCAGTTCCTCCATCACCACCAAAAGCAACTACATTGACATCTGTTTTTCCTTGGGCTTTAAGTGCACTTTGAACACCAGATGCAACAGCACCTGCATTTTCAAATGCTACATGTATCCAAGGTATTTCCCATGCAGTTTCTGGGAAAGGGGTTGTAATAACTTCTAAACAACCAGTAGCTGAAATAGCAACAGTGTTTCTACCCAATGCCTTTAAAGCTAACCTTACTCCAACGGTAGCTCCACAACCAGCACAACCTCTATGTCCTGGTGCTAAAAGTTCTTCTTCAGGTAATTTCATGTAATATCTCTCCTATTAGTCTTATATGCTTTTATTATTAATATCATCAAATATTATTTTTCAAGTTGCTTTTATTTTTTCAATCCAATCCAATTAACATCTTTTTCAGGATTTTTAGTTTTTTCAACTACTTCTTCGATATAATTTGGTGTTATGTCTCGTCCTCCAAGCCCTATAATGAAATCATATGCTTCAACATCAACTTTTGCTTTAATATCATTATATAATGCTCCACCAACACCGAAAGAAATATTTTTATCGAGTACTGCAACTTTTTTAGCATTTTGGACAGCTTTTTGTATTTCTTCCTTTGGAAACGGCCTGTAAACCCTTATTTTTAGAAGTCCGACTTTTTCACCACGATCTCTCATATCGTCAACACAAACTCTAACTGTACTGCAAATTGATCCCATAGCTATTATTATAATTTCAGCATCTTCACATTTGTATTCTTCAGTTAAATCGTACTTTCTTCCAAATATTTCTTCAAATTCTTTATTTGTTTGTTTTATGACATCTATAGAATTTTCCATTGCTTCTTCTACTTGATATCTTGCTTCCATATAATAATCTGGATCAGTCAATGTCCCAAGTGACATTGGTGATTCTGGATCTAAAAATGCATGTTCTGGTTTATATTCTGGGAGGAATCTATCAACTTGTTCTTGGCTAGGAATTTCAACAGGTTCTACAGTATGGGTTAATATAAATCCATCTAAACACACCATTGAAGGTAATAATACTTTATTATTTTCGGATGTCTTGTATGCCATAAGAATAGAGTCAAGTGCATCTTGTCCATTTTCAGCATATATTTGCATCCAACCAGCATCTCTCTGTGCTATTGAATCTTGTTGGTCATTCCAAATACTTAATGGTGCAGATATTGCTCTATTTGCATCAGCCATAACTATCGGCATCCTCATTCCTGCTGCTGCAAATAATATTTCATGCATTAACATTAATCCTTGGGAAGAAGTCGCTGTAAAGACTCTTACTCCTGTTCCACATGCCCCAACAGCTGCACTAATTGCACTATGTTCTGATTCAACTCGGATATATTCTGCGTCAATATCGCCATCAGCTACAAATTGAGCAAGATATTCTGAAATTGATGTTTGTGGGGTGATAGGGTAAACAGGAATAACTTTTGGTTTGGCTAATTTTACAGCTTCAGAAACTGCTCTATTAGCTGTCATAACTTTTTTTGTCATTAATAATTCTCCTATTTTAAATTTTCAAACCATTACTTTTAGATTATTATTTTGAAATAATTATTTCCAAACAATATGATTTTTAATAATATGATTTTTGATTTTTTTTCAACAAGTATCTATTCTCTTTCCATTTTTATTGCTTTCACTGGGCATTCTACTTCACATATGCCACAGCCTTTACAATAATCATAATCTATATCGTGTTCTTTGTTTATGCACCCTTCTGGGCAGAACATAATACAATTATCGCAATCAATACACTTTTCTTTATCAAGAATAGGTTTAAATGTTCTCCAACTTCCTGTTTTGTTATTTCGAGTACTTCCAGGGGTTCGTACTGCCCCTCCAACAGAATCCATCTAATCACCTTATGTTTAAAATTAAATTTTTTATAATATTTGACCTTTCAATTTGAGTCTTATAAATATGATTTTAATAATCTTTTTGAATTTTAATAATCTTTTTTTAGTTATAACAATAAATTTAGATATTTTTATTATTTTACATATTTTTAGTTTATTTTAACATTCCAAAAATATTATGAATAAATATTTTTGAATAAGAAGCTTGAATAAATATTTTATTGTATATTTATTCTTTATAAAGAAATATTCCATTTTTTATAAAGAAATATTCCAAAATTTTTCTTATTAATATTGTAAACATGTTATTGTAAATAATCTTATAAAATTAAATTATTATTATAAAATTTTAGATATAAAATTTTAAATATTTAAAAATTAAAGTATTGTAGTATTTTAATTCTCATACTAAATTTAGCTATATTTGTAGTATTTATCAAATTTGTTCATAAGCAATTTTAGCAGCCTTTGAATTTTTATCTCCAAGTTTCCCAGGGAAAGTTTCATTTATTACTTTTATAATTGAATCAAGGGACACTTCACCACTTTTTTTTGCAAATGATCCTAACATAATAGTATTCACAATAGGAACTCCTAAGTTTTCTAGAGCAATTCCTGTTGCATCAATATTGTAAATTTCTTTGTCCTTATTTTTTTCTAATTTTTCTTCTTTATTTGTATTGATAATAATTTCACTATCATTTTTTATTCCAGAAAAGACGTCTACAACGTCTAATAATCCATCATCAAGGACAATAACATAATCAGGATTTTGAACTTGATATCTTATCTGTATAGGTTTATCATCAATTCTAGTAAATGCCATAACAGGAGCGCCCCGTCTTTCTACTCCAAAGAACGGAAATGCTTGTGAATATTTCCCATCTTCGAATGCAGCTTTCGCTAATATCTCTGCTGCGGTAACGGCACCTTGTCCTCCACGGCCGTGAAAACGAATTTCAATCATTCAAATTTCCTCCATTCATCATGTATAATCATTATAAATTACAAGATATATAAACTTTTACAATGTTATAAAATTAATGCTTATTATTTAAAATTAGATATTATCATTATCTTAATTAATATTACATTATATTGTAATATATTAATCATTTTAAAATATATGAATAATATATATATTTCAATGTTTTTTATTATATTATTTCAGTATATTATTTCACATACTTAATTTGATTTAATGTTGTAATGATTTAATATTTTGAGAAAACTTATCATATTTATGGATATTAATAATATTTATAAATAAATTTTTCAAATTATTAATTAAAGATTAATAATTAAATAAAATCAAGAATTAGATAAATTTAATAAAATTAATAATTAATTATATTAATAAAATAAAGTTAAACATATTAAAAATCAAAGATATATTATATTAAAGATATAATATTATAATTAAATATATTATATAATTTTTTATGGAATATTAATCGTATTTATTATAATCTATGTATATTTAGGTATAGTTATTATAATTATAATTTTTAAAAATTATTTATATTTATTAATAAATATTTTTTATATATAATATATTTAATAAATATCTTTTATCTATAATATATTATAATAGATATTTCTCATCTATGGGCATAGTTAATAGATATTTTTTAGGTAATTGATTATGCGTTTAATTGATTATAATTATTGAATTAAATTTAGGGATTTTATGACAATACTTATTGTAACTGGAAACTTAGCTTTTCCATTGGTTGAAAAGATTGCTTCAAAATCAAATCAAGATGTTATGGTTCACCTAGCTGATTCTCAGGTAGCTGCATTTTTAACTCCAAGGATGATTATTAAAGAAATTAAAAATAATTATCCTAAAGAAATAGCTAATGGTTCTATTAATTTAATTATTACTCCTGGTCTCATGAGGAAATCAACTGACGAAATAGCTAGCTATTTAAACATTCCAACATTTAAAGGACCAACAGATTGTGCAGATCTTGACATGATTTTGGATTTGATTGATAATCTGAAACTTTCAACTTCTAAACCAGCAGATAAACTAATAGAAGAAGAAAAAAGAAAAAAAGCTTTCCAATTAATAAGTGATTTTGAATCAAATACTAAAAATATAGAAACTTTGCTTAAGAAACCTAAAAATATACTTGTAGGGAATTTGCCTGTTGGTGAAGATTTTCCTATGAGAGTTTTAGCTGAAATAGCTAATGCACCAATTCTAACAAAAGAAGAACTTATTAGAAAATGTGAATACTTTTTAATTAATGGTGCAGATATGATTGACATTGGAATGGTAGCAGGGGAGGATTTTTCTGATAAAATTCCAGAAATGATAAAAACTCTTAGGCCTATTGTTGGTGAAAAAGCTTTAAGTATCGATACTTTAAACCCTAAAGAAATAGCTGTTGCTATTAAAAATGGTATTGATTTAGTTCTTAGTATTGATTTAGGTAACTACAAAGAATTACTGCCTTTATTAAAGAACTATAATGTTCCTGCTGTTGCATTACCTACAAATTTTGCTGAAGGAAAAGTTCCCCATACAGTAAATCAAAGGGTTAATGCAATGAGGGATTTATCAAATATTTGTAATTCTGAAGGGGTTCAAATAATTGCTGATTTAATTTTAGATCCTGTCAATAGTAGTAGTGTTGTTGATTCAATTTTGGCATGTAGGGAGTATTATAAAAATAATAATGTTCCTATGTTTTTTGGAGTTGGAAATGTGAATGAACTTATGGACACTGATTCAACAGGAGTTAATGCGTTACTTTCAGGAATAGCTATGGAATTAGGGGCTAGTATTCTTTTTACTCCAGAAGAAAGTGGAAAAACTTGGGGAAGTGTTCATGAGTTGGCTATTGCTAGTAAAATGATGTTTTTAGCCAAAAATAGGGGCTCTATTCCTAAAGATCTCGGTATAAATCTTATATTATATAAAGATAAAAAGAAAATAAAAGATATTTATGAAGATTATGAAAATTCTGATTTTGATGTTCCTCTAAAGAATGCTAATGAATCTAATCACTTTGTTCTTGACCCTGGAGGAAGTTTTAAAATCAAAGTTGAGCATGCAATTGATCCTAAAAATAGTAAAATAATTGTAACTCATTTTAAAAAAACTGTTCCCTATTTAACAATTGAGGGAAAAAATGGAAAAGAAATATCTGATGAATTATTTAGACAAGGTATTGTCACACGGCTTGAACATGCTGCTTATTTGGGTGCAGAGCTTCAAAAAGCAGAAATTTCAATAATTACTGGAAAAAGATATGTTCAAGATTTTGATTTGTTTAAAAGGCCGATTGATATAAATTAATTATAATCTAAATTATCAATAATATTTTTTTTATTTTAAATTTGATATTACTTTTCTCAATTTGATATCACTTTTTTAAATTTGATATCACTCTAAAAAGATAAAAAAGAAAATTTTTAGAATTTTAATTTAATTTATATTAATTTAATTTATAAAAACCATAAATTATATTCTCAATATCTGGAGTTATCTCATTACCTAACCATTCAATAAGAACTTTTTTACCATTAACTTCAAAGAAAGCTAACCTATAATCTCCTCTTGTATCAGAATGTTGTGTAACATATAAAATACTGTGATTTCCTATAGTTATATTTTCTCTTTGAGGATTGTTATCTTCATTAGCTATTCCATAAGCGAAATAATCTATATCTCCATTATAAACCTTTTCTCCTTGTGCAGAATTATCGTAAACTGTGACATAAATGCTTCCATCGTTATATTTCCCATATGTTTCAATTCCAGAGCTAGTATTAATTGTTCCATTAGTATACTTATTTGTAATCATTGTTGTTAAACCATTTATTGCAATCTTTTCGCCTGAAATCTCAAAAGATTGGTTATTATTGAGATTTTTATCAATTTTTTCATTGTTTTGGTTATTAAAAATGAAATAAGCTCCTGCTATCAAAATAATTATAATTATTATTCCTATTATAACCATGTTTTTTTTATTCATTTTACCTTCCCTTTATAAATTAATTTTTCTTTTATTTTTAATAGATATATTTATTATAAATTTAATCTAAAATATATTTATTATATAAAATATATTTACTATAAAATATATCTATAATATAAATATGAGAATGTTTTCATAGAGTATTTATGTATTTCATATTTTTTTATAAATTGTTTGTATATTTAGATTTTTATACAAAATATTTTTATATTTATATTTTTATACAAAATATATTTTATATAAAAAATATTTTTATATTTTTAGACTTTTTTACAAATTATTTGTATATTTATATTTTTTTAGATTTATATTTAGGTTTTTGTAGAAATATTTTATTATATGTTAATTATAGTTTCTTGTTTATTTTTATTAAAAAATGTAGTGAAATAAAATGGCAATATGTACAAAATGTGGAAATCCAAAAGTAATTATAAATAGAAAACAATCTGGACAATCACTCTGTAAAGAATGTTTTATTGAGAGTATTAGGAGAAAAGCAATAAAAACTATAAAAAAAGAAAAACTTCTTGAAAAAGGAGATAAAGTTTTGGTTGCTCTTTCTGGAGGTAAGGATAGTGTAACTCTTCTGGATATTTTAGATACATTTAGGAAACGCAACATAATTGATATATGTGCTGTAACTGTTGATGAAGGTATAGAAGGATACCGTAATGAAGGTGTTGAGATAGCTATTCGCCATGCTGAAAGACTTGGAATAGAGCATAAGGTAGTTTCATTTAAAGATTCATTCAATATTACTCTCGATGATATGATGAAAATACCTAATCATAGGGGTTCATGTACTTATTGTGGCGTTTTTCGTCGTTGGATAATTAATAGGGCTGCAAGAGATTTTTCTGCTACTAAAATCGCAACGGGCCATAATCTTGATGATGAAACTCAAGCAATTTTAATGAATTATCTTGAAGGAAATGTGGATAATCTAACTAAGATAGGTCCTAAAACAGAATCAAAAAGTCCATTATTTACTCCAAAAATAAAACCTCTCAGGGAAATTCCAGAAAAAGAAATAGGTTTATATGCGTTAGCAAAAGATTTAGAAATTCATTTGGCAGGTTGCCCTTATTCTCAAGAATCATTTAGGGGGGAAATTGGAGAAATACTTAAAAATTTATCTAAAGAACATCCTACTATAATGTATTCAACATTAAGAGGCTTTGATAAAATTAAAGAAGCTTTAAAAAAAGAAAATAAAGGTAATTTTGCTTCTAATACTTGTGTTATTTGTGGTGAACCATCTTCAAATGAAATTTGTCGGGCGTGTACGTTTTTAAATGAATTAAATAAAAATTAGTTATTTTTTTTATTTAGTTATTAATTATAGTTATATAATTATATTAATTATGAATTATATCATATATTAATTATATTTATATTAATTATAAATTATATTATATATTAATTATAATGTTATATGTTGGATTTTTCTATGTTGGATTTATTTATATGCTTTAAATTATTTTTTTAATATGTTTTATCATAATTTGCTATTATTTGTATTATATTAATGAGATTATATTAATTAAGGAGATTATATTAAATGAATTTTAAACTTATATTCGGTAATAAAAATGAAGTTAAAAATCTTAAAAATGAAGAAACTTCTATAAAAGATATTTTGAATGAAATGGATCTTTCATCTGAAACAGTTGTAGCTAAAAAAAATGGAGATATTGTTATAGAAGATGAAAAAATTAATGATGGTGATGAAATTCAACTAATAAAAATTATTTATGGTGGATAAAAATAATAATAGGGGAATTATAATGAAAGTCTACTATGAGTGTGGAGCTTGCTTTCTTCGCCAAGCTAAAGATGCAATGGACTTGGCAACTGATGATGATGAAATAAAACTTGATTTAATGAAAGATATAATTAATTTATTATCTGAAAAATATAAAAAAGGAGCATCTTCAAATAAACTGGGATCTGCTATACATAGAATTATTAAGGATAAAACTAATTGTGAAGACCCTTATTTTAAAGAAAAAGCTGAGGGAAATAAGATAGCTCTTGAATTTCTTCCACTAGTTGAAAAACTTTTAGAAGAAGATAAAAATCTTGAAAATTATATTAAAATTGCTATTGTAGGTAATATATTAGATTTTGGTGCATTGGGTCTTGATTTTAATCCTCAAAAACTTATTTTTTCAAATTTAAAAAAAGAATTAGCTATTAATGACATCAATGAACTTAAAAAATCTATATCTAAACATAATAGTATACTTTATTTAGCAGATAATACTGGAGAAATTGTTTTTGATAAGTTGCTTATTGAAAAATTGAAAGAATTTGACTTGGAAGTTACTGTTGCTCTTAAAGAAAAACCCATTCTTAATGATGCTTGCCTGGAAGATGCAACTAACATTGGTTTAGATAAAATTGCTAATCTGACAACTATCGGGACTGATTCAATTGGAATAGTTTATGAAGAAGCTTCTGATAAATTTAAAGAAATTTTTGACTCTCATGATTTTGTAATAGCTAAGGGCCTTGGAAATTATGAAGGACTAACTGAAATTGATCTTAAAAATAAAGATGTTTTTTCTCTGCTTTGTGTAAAATGTAGTGCAATAGCTAAAGATATTGGCCTTGAAGAAAAGGACAATGTGTTAATTAAATTATGATAAAAATGGCTAAAGAGAAATTTAAACTTATTATAATAATAAAACTATGTAATTTTATAATATATTTATAAACCAAGTATATTTATTAAATTAATGTGTAAAATAAGAGATTAATTAAGTGTTTTATAAATTTTGAAAATAAAATTTTAATTTTAAAATTATTAAGTATATTTATATAATATGAAAAATTAATTTGGTGTTAAATTGCAAATTGGGTTTATTGGATTTGGAGAGGTAGCTTCAACAATTTCAAAAAAACTTTTAGATAATAATGTTGATGTGTTAACTTCTTTAAAAGATCGTAGTAAAAAGACTAGAAAATTAGCTAATGATTTAGGAATAAATGTCGTTAATAATTTTGAAGAAGTGGCTTTATCATCAGATATTTTAATTTCTGCAACATCTCCTTATGAATCTTTAGAGTTATCTAAAAAATATGGGACTTTAGTTGATGGGATTTTTTTAGATTTAAATAATATTTCTCCAAAAACAACTTTAGAGATAGAAAATAATTTTAAAAATCAAAGAGATATAAATTCAAGCTTTGTTAAAGGAGTTATCATTGGAAAAATTTCTTCTGAAAAATCAGTAATTTATGTTTCTGGACAAAATTCTAATAAATTATCTATCTTAAACACTTATGGATTCAATATTAATGTTTTAAGCCATAATGTTGTTGATGCTTCATATATAAAAATGATTAGGAGCATTTATACTAAATCATTAACAGCTATTACTTATGAAGCTTTTAAAATTTCAGAAAGTTTATCAATGTCTGATGAGTTTTTTGAAGTTTTATCTATTACTGAAGGAGATAATTTTGAAATTCAAGCTAAATCTAGAATTAATAGTTTAAAAAATTCTCATAAGAGAAAATATGAAGAAATGAGTGAAATTTTGAATTTTTTAGAAGATATGCAAAATTCTATCAATAATGAAAGTTTTAATAATATTAAAAGTTCTAATAATATTAAAAGTTCTAATAATAGTGAAAGTTCTAATAATATTAAAAGTTCTAATGATACTAAAAATCATAATAATACTAGAAATTCTAATAATTTTAAAAATTATCTAATGATAGAAGCTACAAAAAATAAATTTAAAGAAATAGATAATATTTAGTAAATAAATTTAATACCTTTTCAATTTTTATTTATTATGTATGAAAATTCTTATTCTAAAACCTTCTTTCTTATGCATTATTTTTGCTGAAACAGGGATGAATTGTGAATCAAGTATATATCTTATATAAGTAACGTCTTTGCTATGTAATCTTAGATTTGTTTTTATCTTTTTATTCTCAACTCTTATTTCACAAGATAATTTTCCATCTTTATTAATATAAATTTGTGGAATTATTTCGTTTGATTCTTTTTTTTCTTTTGGATTTCCATTCAAGTTTCTTTTAAGTATCTTTGTTTCAAATTTTGTAAGATATAAACCAGCATCAATAAATAAGGGGACATTGTCTATTTTAATATTGGGATCACTTCTAAATTTTTCATTAGCTTTACTTGCTAATTCTCCTTTTTCACAGTTATTTGCAACATAAAATGACCTTTCAATCACTTTATCAACACTTTGCTCTTTAGGTATAACTCCCTTTTCTTCATAGCTTTTCATTAATTTTACAACTTCTTCCCTTGTAACTTTCTCTTCAATTGCACTAATGGCTAAACGAGTTAAAACTGGTCCATAACCAGCTCTTCTAAAAGTTGCCCATATGGATTCTTCATCTCTATAAACTCTTCCTTTTATTATCTCATTTATTGCATTCCCATTTAAGTAAGAAATATTCATTAAGTTAGGTCTAGAATATGTATTCATTCTTTTTTTTATAATTTCCCAATTTCTATTCTCTGGAACAGTACCTTTTTTTATTTCTCTTTGAAGAATCTTAACCGTTGTTTTTGGAAGAAGTTCTTTTGTTTCTTCTGGTATTTCCATTTCATTTTCAATAATTGATTTTCTAATTTCTCTTCCAGATATTTTTCCATTAAATGTCATTTCAGGAATAATATGAAAATTCATATTTCTTCCATATTTATTTTTTAAAAATTCATTAACTGCAAACCATCTTATAACATTACGGTTTGGAAGATTTCTAGGGATTCCCACAAATATGCCTTGTTTCACAAATTTTTGAGCATATTTAACTATTTTTGGGGTGGATACATTAGCAGCATCCACATAATCCACAACTTCATCTTCAATCATCATAGCTATCCTTATGGGTACGCTATATGCTAGAGTTAATCTATGGTGAAGTCCTTCAATTCCAACTACCTTATCTGCCCCTGCAGCTAATGCCATATCTTTTCTTGCTTCAAAAGGAGTAAAAAATGGGGCATGGTTTGCGCTATATCCCTTGTTCAAGTATACTACTACTTTATCTCCAGTTTCTTCACCTATCTCTCTTCCTTTTTCTATTAATTTCACATGTCCTAAATGTACTGGGTCGAAATCTGCGCTTATTCCAATCATATTTTCACAATTTATGATTTTTATATACTATTTTTTATACTATTTTTTATATATTTTAAAATTTGCATTATTTAAAAAATTTACATATTATAATCATTTATTCATAAATTAACAGATTTTTTTATCATAAAAATTAGTTATTATAAAATAAAAGCATGCTATTATAAAATTAAAGTATATTATTATAAAATTTATTTATACATAAATTTAATGTAATTAATTTATAATATTTATCATTATGGGAGTATTATTATTGGAGGATATTATTAATTAGGTAGGCAATTAATTAAAAATTAAATATTGAAGAAATAATTAATAAAAAAAGAAATAAATAATCAGATGAAACTGATTATTAAAATTTAATATAAATATTAAGTTTAATTATCAATAAGTCTGATTATTCCAGTTAAGACTAACCAAATACCTATTAATGCACCTAAAATCATAGGATTTTTTGCATATGTTCCTAAAATTATATAGATAACACCTAATACTATTCCAAGAACTCCACTCCAGAATGAAAAACCATTTTCTTTATTGCCTACTAATGTTACAAGTCCTGCAACAATAAGTAATATTCCTGCTAAATATATTGTTAGTGCTGCTAAAAATGCAAATGTATTTGGACTAAATAATAAGATTAAACCTAAAATTAGTATTAAAATACCTACAAATATTGTAGCTATACTCCTACTAGGACTATAATCTATTTCAGAAATTCCACTAATTAATAAAAATACACCCATTAAAAGAACAGCAACTCCAATAATAGCTTGAGCACCAACTAAACCTAGCATTGGAAATGCTATTATAATTAAACCTAATACTATTGCTAAAATACTAAGCATTGATTTTTTCATATTCTAACCTCCATACTACAAACCATATTTCAAAATATTATTTTTATAATTTATATTTCTATAAATAATATATAATAATATATAAGAATATTAATAATAATTTATCTAATTTTGTTTATATATTTTTTTGTATTTTTTTTGATTATTCTGCTTATAGATTATTTTTTAATTAGTTTATAATAGGGGCAAATGTTTAATTTTTGTTTTACTTTTATTAAAATTTGAAGAATTTATTTCAGCTAACCATTCATTTTTGCAAATGCATTCATAATCTTCAATAATATTTTGTTGAATATTTGAATGTATAATAGCATTTTTAAGATCTTTATTACATTTTTTACAGTTGTATGGTCCTCTACGGGATCCAAAACCTGATGTATCCATAAAAGAAGGGATTTTTAGATTTTTTCTACTTTCATTAATAATTTTAATAACGCTCCAAATCCATGGGGGTTGATAAGAGCCCTTTCTCCAAAATTGTTCTATTATTGTTCCTTTATGTATTGTCGCAGGACAAAAAGAAACCCTATTTGTACCAACACTTTCTGCATAATATGCTGTTTTAATTGCTTCATCTATTGATTCTTTTTCTGATGTTAAAATTGGTTTCACGAAAATATATGCTTTAGACTTTGCAGAATAATTATTATTTGGGTCCTTATCTATCTTATCCAGTATATTAACTGCATTTTTAAAATCTTCCTTTGAAAACCCTTTGTTTATCTTTTTTTCTCTTATAAAATCATCTTGAGATTCTAAACCGATACTTATTTCTAGCAATCTATTTCCAATTATTGAAAATGAATTTTCAAGAACTTCTTTATTAACATATTCTGGACGAGATTCAACAACAACTTCTTTTATTTCATCTATTTTCGCTATTGTATCCAATATTTCATATCTAACCTCTTTTGAAATTTCTAGCGGATTTAAAAAACTTCCTGAAACAAATATTTTTATTGCTATCGGCTTACTTTCACCATCAGCTTTTATGTTCTCAATATGTTTATTTAATTCCTTTTTGAATAATTTAATAATAACTGTATCATCAATTGGGCCAAGTGTACAGTCTGAGATATAACTGCACATGGTACAGCCTCCAGTGTCTCCTAATGCCCATGAACAACCGGGAGTAGGAACTATTACAAATAAACTTTTTCCAACACCACTGTAAAGTAAATCGTCCTGATACCAACTTGTAGAAAGCTTTTCAGGACTCCTAATTTTCATTCTTCCAATATAATTGTTTCTTATTTCTTTATTAAGTTTCTGTATTTCCATTATTTCTTTCCTTAACCTTTAATTTTCTATTTTTTTAGACTTATTTGGTATTTACTAAATTTCCAACTTAAAAATAAATCTAGATAATAATGAATTATAATATAAAATCTAACTATAAGATTAAAATATATAAAATCAAGCTATAAGATTAAAATATATAAAATCAAACTATAAGATTAAAATATATAAAATCAAACTATATACAATTAAAATAATATATTAAATAAAAATAAAATATTTTATTTCTTGAATTTTTATATAAATTCATTCCTTGAATTTTTTACATGACATACTTTTTATTCTTAAATTTATTAATATTATTAAAAATATATTAATAATATTAAAATATTTATATATTTTTCAAATATTAATATATTTTTTATTTTAATAAAATTATTTGCATGAGTTATATTTGATTTTGTTGTATAATTTATATTATAATTTATTGTATTGTAAGTTTATTATTATATTCATGTTCTTATATGTTTAGATTTATTATATGTTTAAATTTTATAGTTAAATTTTATATATTTCAATTTTATCATAATACTTAAATTTTATTAAAATTTTTATTATTAAAATTAATGGTTGTGAAATAATTCCTAATCTCTCTTTAGATCATTTTGTTAAGAAAAAGGATAATAATAAACAAAATTCTGGAATTATTGAAGGTTTTAATGAAGCTAAGATAGCTAAAAAATATTGTTTTAAAGAGAAAAATGTAAAAACAATTCTTAATAAAAGTAAGGAATCGAGAGGATTATTCTTGGGGGATTATTCACTTAATCCATATATCGGTTGTTCTTTTAACTGTGAATATTGTTATATTAATGGTAGTAAATATGTAGAATCAACAGATTCTTTTTATATAAAGTCAAATGCTCTACAAATGTTTAAAAATCAACTGAAGAGAAAAGCAAAAGCGAGCGAAAGAGCAGTGATTTTATTTGGATCAGCCACTGACCCTTATATGAATATTGAAAAGGAATTATTACTCACTCGAAATTTATTAAATGTAGCTAATAGATTTAAATTTCCTGTGCATATAGTAACTAAATCTGATCTTGTTCTTAGAGATATTGAAATATTTAAAAAAATTAATATTAATGGAGTATTGCCGAAAGATTTGACTTTTCTTGACTCAAAAGTTATGATAACTTTTTCTTTTTCCTCTTTAGATAATGAGATAGCTAAAATTTTTGAACCAAATGCTCCAAGTCCAAAAAAAAGATTAAAAGCCATTAAAATATTAAAAGATGAAGGATTTTTAGTTGGTGCATCTTTAATGCCTCTTTTACCTTTTATTTCAGATTCTGATGAGGATATTGATAAAATATTTTCTGTCTTAAATAAAATTGGCGTGGACTATATTTTTGGTGGGCCATTAACACTTTTTGGAGAAAGTAATAATGATTCAAAAATAAAATATTATAAAATTATTGATAAAAATTTCCCTAATATTTCTGAAGCTACTAAACAAATTTTTAAAGAAAAAGAATACCCAAACATTAATTATCAGAAAAATGTTTATAAAAAATTAGGAAAGGCATGTAATAAATATAAAATTAAAAATTCTATTATTTAAAATTTAGTTATTTAATATAATCATTTATTATTTATCATTAATTCTATTTTTAATTGTTTTTGTATTAATGATTATTAATATTATTAATTTAAATTATTATTATTTAAAAAAAGATTTTATTTAATATTAAAATATTTTAATATTTGAAAAATTAAAAATAAAAAAAGAAATAAAAGAAGTTATTTAGCTTAGAAGCTACTTATAACGTCTCCTAATAATTTTATAGATTCTTCTTTGTCTGGTCCAATTGGGGAACCTGCTACGTATTGTGTAACACCCATTTCTCCGAGAGCTTCGATTTTTGGTATGAATTCATCAGGAGTACCACATACAGAGAAAGCTTCCATTAATTCGTCACTTACAGCTCCAATAGCTCCACCGAAGTCACCTTTTCCAATTAATCCTCCGAGTTTTTCATTGATTCCTTCCGGTAATCCATGTCTTTGTAATACAGGAGGCGGGGAACCTGCAGCAATGAAAGCTACAACAATTTTTGCAGCGTTTACAGCAGCAGTAGAATCAGCAGCAATAGAACAACATGTGTATGCAGCTACATCTACATCGGACATACTTTTTCCACCAGCTTTAGCTCCTTCTTCAATTAAAGGGACTGCAGCTTCAAAGTCTTTAGGATTTGATGCGTTAATTAAAGCACCATCTGAGCATTCTCCAGCGGTTTTTAACATCATAGGTCCTTGTGCGCCCATGTAAATAGGGATTTTATCTTGGACAGATTTTACTCCTCCGAGTTGAGCTCCAGACTCTGTTTTTTCACCAGCCATTAAAGTTTCCATCATTTCTATAGCACTTTTAATGGTACTTACAGGCTTAGTCCATTCAATTCCAAGAGCATCAAAAGTAGCTTTGTCTCCAGGTCCAATACCTAAAGTAGCTCTACCATTGGATAATTCATCTAAAGTAGCAATTGCTGCAGCTGTTACAGCAGGACTTCTTACATAAGGATTGGTTACACCAGGTCCTAATTTAATGGTCTCTGTTGCGTCAGCTAATAAAGCTAATGCTTCATATACGTTCTTGTTGTTGTAATGGTCAGTAATCCAGACATATTCAAATCCTACGTCTTCTGCCAATTTAACAAGCTTTGCAATTTTATCAATTGGTTCATTTGGAACAAATTCGATACCGAACTTCATATTTTATCACCAATTAATTTTTAAGTGCTTCTATATATAAAGTATTTTATATTTGATTATAATAGAAAAATTTAAATATATAATATCAGATAATATTTGATATTATGGTTTTTCATTCTTGTTTTTAATTATATCTTATTTATTTTCGATAATTCCTTATTTTTAGTATTCTTATTAATTTAATTCTAATATTATTAAACTATAATTAAAAAAAGCAAATAATTTTTAAAATAAAAGTTACATGAAAGTATAAGTATTATTTATAATTAGAGATATTATCTATAAGAAATAATATTTTATTATATTAACTATATTATTATATTAATTATATATTATTATAATAATTTTAATTACTAATTATAATTAATAACTAATTATAATAATAAATGTATTAATTTAAGAATAGATATATTATTTAGAATTCTTAAAACTATTCCAGATCTTTCAAATTCCATTTCTTTCTAAATTTATTTTCCATTTCGGGGGACATCCAGTGTTTACCATCACAAAATGGTTTATGTTTTGATTTTCCACATCTACAAAGAGTAATTCTATTCCTATTTTCATAAAATTCTCCATCTTCTCCTTCTATAGGAATTTTACCTTTAACCCATATAGGCCCTTCACAATCTTTTCCTTGATCATATAATATTACAATTTCTTTTTCATATTCTTTTTCAGTTGATTCTTTTTTTTCCTTATCCCAAATCAAAAGTCTTCCTGAAGGACAATTAGCTGCTTGTTCTTTTGCAATTTTTATTGATTCAGAATCTCCATTTTCAATTAATTTTCTAATCCCTTCATTATTTTGGCAGAAACTAGAATGGTCGCAAAGTTCTATTGCATCATCTAATCGTATTTTATTTGTTTCAAATGTTGTTAAACTTTCTTCATATATTTTTTTGCTAGAAACTTCAGTTCCATCAAAGTCAAATTTTAAATGAGATCCATCACAAAATGGTTTATTTTTACTTTTTCCACATCTACAAAGAGTATATGTTCCATTAGAATCTATTTTTTCTTTTTCTTTAAAACCAACACTATTTCCTTTTTCATCACAAGCTATTGTTTCACTATATAATGGTATTGATCCAGTTACTATATATGGTCCATTTTTTGTTATTTTAATTTTCATTTTTTATCTCCAATATTTCATGATTCTTAAGTTATTGTGTTTAATTAGTTATCATTTTTATTAGTATAATATTATACATTAAATTTTCATTTATTATAGTAATATTATTATATTCTATTAATTTATTATATTCTATTAATTAAATATTTAGTTATATTCTATTAATTATTATATTTGTTTATTTTATTATAATCAATTATCTTAAGTATTTTAGTTTTTGTTTTAGCTTTTTGTTTGCTTATTTTTTCTTGGGTTTTTGTTTTTTTTCTTGGTTT